>OLQU01000211.1_pt1 | contig 54564 bp, 40 predicted proteins | sample 1672271 | NCBI WGS metagenome assembly OLQU01 (sample SAMEA3136666, study PRJEB25190) | human gut metagenome | biome: human gut; feature: human-associated habitat; material: faeces | place: Austria | collected 2013 | reverse complement strand
GTCCCTGCCAGTAACTTTGCGCGTCCGCAGACGCGCCCCCAAGCTGCTTTCCCCCAAGATTCCGTGAAGAACCAAAAAATCCGCCGTTTTCGGATAATTTCGTTCTCCACTCAGCTTGTATTTATGCGGTGCGGGTGGTATAATTACGGTTAGTATAATCTAACTGTTGGATGAAGAAGGATTCTCATGAATTTGAAGCGATTTCAGCGGGACTGCCTGCTCGGCGCGCTCGGCTGGTTCCTGATGCTCATCGGCGACCTGTGCCTGAGCGCGATTCCCGCCAGCCAAGGCTCCACCACGCGGCGCTGTGCATTTGGATGCTGGAGAACGCGGTTTGGGCGGCGCTTGAGCGGAAGAAAGCGCGCGCATAACGGCAATCAGGGCGCGTCAGCATCTCCTTCCACATACCCTGTCGCCACGCCCTCATACGCATTCGTTGCCGGATCGGAGGATTTGCGCGCCTGCACCGTCAGGCAAGTGCCCGTGAATCGCAGCAGCATGTCCACGCCGCAGGGGGCATCGTCGATGATTTGGCAGCGGACGCGCAGCAGATTCCCGTTTTCATCCGCCGACACCCAGCCGCCGGAGGATAGCATTGTGCGCCCCGGCCATCCGGGAAATTCACTTGCGAGGTTCTCCCCCAACCCGAATTGCAGCGGATGCCGCCCGCGCGCGTTCTCCCAAATCAGCGTGTTTCCCCGCAGTTCCACGCGCCCCAGCCCCAGCGGGTTCGGCGCGGCGAAATGGTACACAGGCGACGCATCCAGCGCGCACGCGGGATTGTTCCCCAGCGGCTGCATTTCGGGCGACAGGCGCACGAGCGACATGTCCTCCATGCCGCAGTAAGGGTAGATTTCGTCGAAGAAGGCGTTGTAGATGCGCTGCACGCCGATGGGGTCAAGGCGCGTGTCGGCAATCGTGCACAGGCAGACGTCCTTCTCCGGACACACCACGGCAAGCTGCCCGCCCAAGCCGTACATCGCCCAGCCCGCGCGCGTCATCCACACCTGCCAGCCGTAGCCGTAGCGCTCTTCCTCGTTCGCGCACAGGCAGTTGTCGATGTGCTTTTTCGTCATCTCCCGGCAGAACCATTCCGGCAAAATTCCGCGCCCGCCGTCCATCACCAGCCGCGTCACCTTGTGCAAATCGCGCAGGGACATGCACAGCCCCGTGCCGCCCTGACAGGTGCCCGCGGGGTCGCGCAGCCAATGCTTCTCGTCGTTTGCGCCAAGGGGCGTGAACACCCGCGCGGTCAGGTAGTCCATCACCTGCTGCCCGGTCAGCCGCGCCACCAGCGCCGCCAGCACCTGCGAGCAGCCCGTATCGTAGTGGAACACCGTGCCCGGTTCGTGGGTGGGTTCGGCGGTGAAGAACGGCTTCGTCCAGTCGTCGTCGGTTTCGCGGTAGACGGTGGCGCGGTAGCACGTCGCCATCCGCAGCATATCGCGGATTTTCAGGCGCATCAGACGCGCATCCGGCTTTTCGGGCAGGATGTCGCGGAAGTAGTCGGCAATGCAGTCATCCAGCGAAATTTTTCCTTCGTCCAGCAGAAGGCCGATGGCAAGCGCCGTCATGGATTTGGACACCGAGTACATCCGGTGCGCCTTCCCCTCCTCAAAGGGCGGATAGTACGCCGTCGCCTTCACTTCGCCCCGCACGTCAAGGATGAAGCCGTGCATACACACACTTTCGCGCTTCAGGCGGCTCACAAAATTCTCCACACGGGTTGCCAAACGCTGGTCAAGCATGGGGTTCACTCCCTTCGTAGGCACAGGCCGCCTGAATGTACGCGCCTGTCCCCTTGATATCGTAGCTGCCTACGGTTTCCGAAATATAGTAGTCATACGACCCATCGCGGTACGCGTCCGTTTTTCCGCCCAGCCCCGCGCCGTAGCACGTTTTCGCCAGAAACAGCGTGCCATCCCGCATCTGCCCGACGAAATGCCGCTGAATCGCCCGGAAGCTCTCCTGCGCCGCCGTCAGCATCCAGTCAGGCAGCTGATGATTCGCCGCCGCCTTCAAAATCGCCGCCGTCATCAGGCACGAACCGGAGGATTCCAGATAATTCCCCTCACGACCGGGGCAGTCCAGCACTTGCAGCCACGCGCCGTCCACGCGGATTTCCAGCATCCGCGCGCTGATTTTCTCCATCAGCGCCCGCAGCGGCTCAAAGCATTCGTGATTTTCCGGCAGCAGCGCCAGCACATCCGCCAGCCCCAGCATATACCAGCCGACAGCGCGCCCCCATGCGTGCGCCGAGCGCCCCGTCTCCGGGTCTGACCACTGCTGCGCGCGAGATTCGTCCCACCCGTGGTGATTCAGCCGCGTTTTCGGCTCATAGGTGTGCTCATACGCCAATTGCAGCTGCTTCGCCGCGTCGCGGATACCCGCATCGCGGATGCCCGCATCGTCCTCCATCATCAGGCAGTATTCCACATAGAACGGCGCGGACATATGCAGCCCATCCAGCCACATTTGGTAGGGGTAGCACTTTTTGTGCCAGAATCCCCCGTCGGATGTGCGCGGCTGACGGCGCAGCTGGTCGCGCAGCACGTCTGCCGCCCGCAGGTACTTTTTATCCCCCGTCGCCTTGTAGAGATACAGCAGCTGCCGCCCGTTGCAAATGTAGTCCAGATTGAACTCATCCAGCGTGTAGTCGCGAATCGCGCCGCTTTCATCCGTCACGAACGTGTCCATCGCGTCCTTGATGTAATCGAAATACTTCTTTTCGCCCGTCATGGCGTACAGCGCCTCCATGCCGCGCCACGCCACGCCGTAGTCATAGCTCCAGCGGCTGGTCAGCAGGCCATAACGCTTCATCAGGCAATCCGCCATTTTCGCGGCGGATTTCGGCAGAAACTCCTTCATTGCGCTTCCTCCAGCAGTGTTTGTGCAATCCGCACGGCGCGTCATTTTTCCTTCATTATCATACCATGAATGCGGCGATAGATAAAGGGCTTTCCGGAAAATTCTCATCAAATTCCTTTGCCGTTCCTGTCCTTTGTGCGGTGTTATACTATTTCCAAATGAGAATGCGCCAAGATGCGCCGCGAATTTTTCGCTCTGGCTAACGGGAGTGGAATGCAGCGTAGCAGCGCTACGCTAAATGGAACGACCGGACGACAGAGCGGAAAAGGCGCAAGCAGATGGCGCAGGTGAATTTGGAAATAGTATTACCTTAATTTATGCTGTTTTCTTTGTAGATTCCGCAAAAAGTGCAGCAAACCGTTGCCGTTGTGATATGATGCGAATCGAAGGCGATGTGGTTGAAAAATCGCCAAATAAGAATGGAGGAATTCCCATGAAGAAGCTGCTTTCCATCGCTCTGTCCCTGTGCCTGCTCCTGTCCGTCGCGCTGGCGGACGTCACCCTGACCAAGGTCTACAAGACTGAAGACCTCGTGTCCAACACCTTCCACAACGGCTTTGTGACCGCTATCGGCATGACCGGCGAGAACACCGTCGTCCTCAAGGATGACGGCACCTACGAGTACACCAAGCGCCTGATGCAGACCGCGGAAGACGGCACCGTGACGGCGGATCTCGTTTACACCTTCACCGGCACTTACACGAAGGATGGCGACACGGTCGTTTTGATGTTCCCGACGGCTGGCACCGCGTCTGAAAACTGGGGTCCTCTGGCGGGCTCCTACTTCCAGAACACGGAAAACGCTGCCTTCGCGGACAGCGACTACGCGGCGGGCGTTGTGCAGTGCAAGGAAGCGGAAAGCCATCTGATCGCCGACCTGTTTGAAGGCCCGTATCTGCTGGACGGCCTGACCACCTCCGACGCGGCGTTTGACGCGGAGGAATGCACCGTGACCATCACCATCAGCGGCGACACCTTTGACTATGTGATCACCAATTCCGACGACGACTAATCCTTATCCCCAAAGCGTTAGTCGGTCCGGAAAATCCTCGCGGGGAGGGCGATGCGCCTTCCCCATTTTCTTTCGCATGAAAAGGAGAAAATCATGAGTGCTGCGAAGAAGGGTATGAAAAAAAGTACCTATTTAGTTATCTGGACGCTGGTGATTGCGCTGCTGTGCAGTGCCGTCGGCGTCGTCAACTACGAAGCGCTGTACTGGGATTCCGCCCTGACGCTGTACTTCGGCGAAGTCGGCGTGAAGAACGTTTCCACCGTGACGTTTGACACGGACGACCATGCGCAGGTGGCAAACCTGATTGTCGCCGAAGGCGCGGTGCTGCTAAAGAACGAAAAGAACGCGCTGCCCATGAAGGGCGGCAAAATCAGCCTCTTTGGCATCGACAACAAGAACGGCGTTTTGCAGAAGGTGCTGGAGGATGAAGGCTTCACGGTCAACCCCACGCTGGCTGCCTTCTATGCCGCGTCCAGCCACTCCTCCGGCGCGGGCAGCCTGTCGGCAGGCAACGGCTCCGAAACCGGCGGCTGGGTGATTGACGAAGTGCCGCAGAGCGAATATACGGCGGACGTCAAGGCCTCCTACAAGGATTACAACGATGCTGCCGTCGTCGTGCTGATGCGCACGGGCGCGGAAGGCAACGACCTGCCGTATGACATGTCCCGCTACGGCGGCTCGGCAGATGAAAACTATCTGGAACTGAACAAGGACGAAAAGGAACTGCTTGCCGAGGTGCATAAATCCTTCGACAAGGTGATTGTGCTCATCAGCTCCGCCAACGCCATGCAGATGGACTTTGTGGACAAGGCGGAATACGGCATTGACGCGGTGCTGTGGTATGCCCGTCCGGCGGGCGGCATCGGCTCGATTGCTAAGATTTTGTCCGGCGCCATCAACCCATCCGGCCGTCTGGTGGACACCTATGTGCACGACAACCTGTCCTCCGCCGCCATGCAGAACTTCGGCGACTACCGCTATGTGAACGAGGATGGCTCCCTCTCCGGCTATTCCTATGTGAACTACGCGGAAGGCATCTATGTCGGCTACAAGTACTATGAAACCCGCTATGAGGATGCTGTGCTCAAGCAGGGCAACGCGGGCGATTACGATTACGCCGCCACCGTCGCCTATCCTTTCGGCTATGGTCTGAGCTACACTGATTTTGAATGGTCTGACCTGAAGGTGGACTGGGACGGCGACCTCTGCACCGCGTCGGTCACGGTGAAGAACACCGGCTTCACCTCCGGCAAGGATGTTGTGGAATTCTACGTCCAGTCGCCCTACATCCCCGGCGGCGTGGAAAAGGCGGCTGTGGCGCTGGCGCAGTACGTCAAGACATCTGAGCTTGCCCCCGGCGAGTCGCAGCGCGTGTCCGTCACCTTCTCCAAGCAGGACATTGCCAGCTACGATGCAAAGGACGCCAAGACCTATGTGATTGACGCGGGCGACTGGTATGTGACCGCTGCCCATGATGCACACGAAGCCGTGAACAACGTGCTTGCCGCAAAGGGCAAGACCACGGCGGACGGCATGACCGCAAACGGCAACACGGCGATGGCAGCCAAGTACACCGTTTCCGAGCGGGAACTGCTGAACAAGGACGCTGTTTCCGGCGCGGAAGTGACCAACCAGCTTGATGATATCGTCTATGCGGACGACACGGTGTATCTCTCCCGCTCCGACTGGTCTGTGATGGACAATAACGGCTTGGAATACGCCACCGGTGTTGCGAAGGGCGTATCCAACGTCGGCAACATCTCCGGCGACGTGCCGACCTATGTGATTTCCGACGACCTGCGGGCGAAATTCGAGCTGAAGGGCTTTGCGGCTTCTCTGAACCCGACAGACCCGACGGATGCTGCCCTGTATCCCGGCAAGGAAGCCTACACCTACGGCGCGAAGAACAATTTGAAGCTGATCGACATGGTGGGGCTGGACTACAACGACCCGAAGTGGGATCTGCTGCTGGATGAACTCAAGCTCTCCGAGATGCATCAGCTGTTCAACAAGTCCGGCTGGGGCTCTCTGGCGGTGGAATCCGTTGGCAAGCCCAAGACGTATGAGTATGACGCGCCGCACGGCATTGCGAACTTCCTGACGGACGCGGTCATCTACTCCTACCCCTGCGCAACAATGACGGCGGCAACGTGGAGTCAGGACGTTCAGCGCATCTACGGCAACGCCATCGGCGAAGACGCGATTGCGTCCAACACCGAGGGCTGGTACGCGCCCGGCATCAACATCCACCGCACCCCCTTCGGCGCGCGCAACTACGAATACTACTCCGAGGATGCTGTGCTGACCGGTCTTTGCTCCGCGGCGGTCTGCGCGGGCGTTGAAGCGCACGGTATGCACGCCTACATCAAGCACTTTGTCATGAACGACGCCGACACCAACCGCGCCGCCAACGGCTGTGTGGCTGTGTGGGGCACGGAACAGGCTGCCCGTGAAATCTACCTCAAGCCCTTCCAGTATTCCATCCAGAAGGGCGGCGCACAGGGCATCATGCTGACCATGTGCCGCGTCGGCTGGCAGTTCACCTTCGGCTCCTATCCGCTGATGAGCGCCATCTGCCGCAACGAATGGGGCTGGCACGGCTGCTACATCACCGACTACACCACCACCATGAAGGGCGCTGGCGCTGACCAGTATCTGGCTGCGGGCGGCACGCTCATTCACGCGACCGCGGAACAGTCGCTCAGCGACGTTAAATCCGGCTGGTGCCGCAAGCTGCTCCGCGAAGCCGTGCATCAGATTCTCTACAACACGGCAAACTCGCTGGCGGTTGACCCCGCCTATGCGGCGATGCTGAATCAGGACAAGGACGGTGCGGAAGAAACGACTGCCCCGGCGGTTGAGGAGCAGAAGGGCTTTCTGTACGGCATGGCGTGGTACAAGGTTGTGCTGTACGGCTTTGACATTCTGATGGCGCTTGTGCTGGTGTTCATGGCAATTCGCGTATACAGCAAAGTGCCGATGACCGAGGAGCAGTTCCAGAACCGCAAGCGGATGAGCAAGAAGGGCAAGCGCATCATGTGGATTGTGATTGCCGTCGCCGTCATCGCGATTGCAGTTGTCTTCTACCTCTGGGCTTGGCCGCTGCTTGTCAAGGCGTTCAAGATTTAATCCCGTTTCCCGGGGCTTCGGAGTGTTCCGGAGCCCCATTTTGTACAAGAAAGCGTTGCAAGGAGGACGTTATGCTGTCTGGGAAGAAAATCTTGTCGGCGGTGCTCTCTGCCGCTCTGCTGCTGCCCGCCGCCTCGGCGCTGGCAGAGGACGACGCGTTTGCGGCGGAAATCGAGCGCCGCTATACCGCGCCCAGCATCGACAACCGCAGCGAAGTGCGCTGGTGGATGGCGGAAGCGGGCCATACGGACGAGACCATCCGCGCGGAAATTCAGGCGATGTACGACGGCGGTTTTCGCGGCGTGGAGCTGTGTGCGCAGGGCGAAGACGAAATCAGCGAAGCGGACTACGGCTACGGCTCTGCGCAGTGGGATCACGACTTGAAGCTGGCAATGAACACGGCGCTGGACTTGGGAATGACCGTCTCCCTCACCTCCGGCACAAACTGGGCGACCGCCAACGTCCCCGGTCTTGACCCGCACAGTCAGGGCGCAAGCCAGATTGTCGTGGACATTGTGGAATACATCAAGGCAGGGGCGAGCCGAAGCGGGGCAATCCCCATGCAGAAGAAAGTCGGCAGCAAGGTCTACCCCATTGCGCCGACGGCAAAGCTGATTGGCGTTTTTGCCGTGCCGCAGACGAGCGGCAACAAGGCAAAGCCCATCGTGACGGACGGAACGGGCATCATCGAGCTGACCGACAAGCTTGTCTACGAAGCGGACGGCACGATTACGCTGGACTGGACGCCGGAAAACGCCGAATCGAAGTACCGCCTGTTCTACTACTGGCAGCAGGGCGCAATGCAGGAATCCCACCCCGCCGCTGAAACCGCGTACTGCATCAACTACTTTGATGAAGCGGGCATTGAAGCGCTGAAGGAATACTGGCTGGCGCACATTCTGGACGACGAAGCGCTGAATGCCAAGATTCAGGCGGGCGACGTGCAGCTGTTCATGGATTCGCTGGAAATCAGCACCGAATACGGCTGCGCGTTCTGGTGCGACGACATGGCGGAAGAATTTCTGGCGCGCAAGGGCTATGACATTCGTCCGTACCTGTACCTGACCATCGGTCTGCCGGATCTGTTCTACTGGGATGCAGTGGACTACGGCAGCTATGATTTGGCGGACAAAACCATGCGCGAAAAGGTGCTCAACGACCTCTTTGACGTGCAGACGCAGCTCTACCGCGAACGGATGCTGGAGCCGCTGCGCGCGTGGCTGCACGAATACGGCATCAAGACCCGCGCGCAAATCAGCTATGGGCAGCGGCTGGAAATCTCCGAGCCCATCATGAGCGTGGATTATCCGGAGGCGGAAATCCTCAACCAGAACAATCAGGTGGATATGTACCGCCTGTGGACGGGCGGCGCGAAGCTGCAAAACAAGGTGCTTTCCTCCGAAACGGGCGCTTACGGCGGCTATGCCTATACCGAGCAGGATCACCTGATGGAGGCGTACAACCTCTTTGCGGCGGGCTTCAATCGCATTGTGTGGCACATCTGGTCTGCGCAGTACGGGCCGGGAACGGATAATCGCTGGCCGCATTATACCGCCAGCGGCGCGGTGTATGCCAGCTTCTACGCCTTCGGGCCGCATGAGCCGTCCAGCGTGGATTATCCGTCGTTCAACGACCATCTGGGGCGCATCTGCCAGCTGCTCCGCGAGGGCGTGTCCCGCACGGATGTCGGCATGATTTACATGAACTATCAGCAGCCCATGCCAACCAGCGGCAACCACGGCGGCGAAAACTGGCTGCTTAACCACACGACGGGCTTTTTCCCGTCCACGACCTTGCAGGATAACGGCTATACCTACGACTACTTCAGCCCGGATTTCCTGACGGCGGACGGCGTGTACTATCATGCCGAAACCGGCACGCTGGAACAGGCGGGTTATCAGGCGATTGTGCTGTGGCAGGAGCAGCTGGCGCTGGACGGCGCGAAAGCCCTGCTTGATTTGGCAAAACAGGGCATGAAGGTGGTTGTGGTGGATGGCGCCGCCGTTCAGACGCCGTACAATGATGACGGCGAGGCAGCGCTGGCGGATGTGATGGCGGAAATGAAGGCGCTTCCCAACGTCTATTCCGCAAAGGACGCGGACGACGCTGCCCGCGTGCTGCAAAGCGCCGGTGTGAAGCCTTACGCGGGCTTTGCCGAGCCGAACCGCCAGCTGCTGACGCAGACGCGCCGCGACGGCGACACCGAGTACCTGTATGTGTACAACTACTGCGACGGCAGCTATGTTTCCGTGTGGTCGCAGGGGGAAAAGCAGGATACACACGGCGATACCATCACGACGGAGATGGTGGTGGACGGCACTTGGATTCCGTATCAGCTGGATGCGTGGACGGGCGAAACGAAGCGACTGGGCGTTTATCGCCATGAAAACGGCAGCACAATTTTCCCGCTGACGCTGGATTACGGCGACGTGGCGCTGTTTGTGTTCCGTGCGTGCGAGGCGGACAGCGAGCTCCACGCGGTCGAAACGAACGCGGCGGATGTTTGCAGCGATGGCAGCAGCCTGTCCGCCAAGGTCACAGCGTCCGGCGAATATCAGGCGCAGCTCAGCAGCGGCGAAACGCGGCAATTCGCGGCGCAGGTGCCGGATGCGTTTGAAATCACTGACTGGGATGTTACCGTCATGAAGCACACGGCATCTGGGCAGGTGAACGAGCGCACGGAAACGCTCTTCGGGCAGACCATCACCGAAACGCAGGTGGCAACGGACATTACCCCCGTCACGCTCCATCTGGATGCCCTGAAAACATGGAATGAAATTCCGGAGCTGGGCGAGCGTACGGTCGGTCAGGCGACGTACAAGGCGGTTTTCCAGTGGGATGGCACGGCGGACGGCGCGTATATCGACTTTGGCCCGATGAGCGAAAGTATGCAGGTTTTCATCAACGGCGAAAAAACGGGCAACCTGAGCATGACGAAAGCCGTCATGGACATCACGCCGTGGCTGAAAAGCGGCGAAAACACCATTGCGCTGCTGTATTCATCGAGCTTGGCGAATGCAGGCGGCGGCGCGGGCGGCGGCGACTGGTACGGCTACCGCTACGGCTTGCAGGCATACGGCCCTGCGCAGGCGGTTGTTCACCCCTACTGCCTGATTCCGCTGGACTGATGCCTTCTCCCCTGCCTTTTGTCCTGTACCGCGGGGCAAAAGGCAGGGTTGCGGCGGGCTGGATGCGTATGCTATAATGGCACCGAAATGAAGGAGGGAAAATGAGCGATGATTGCATTCCTCGCGCAGTGGCTGGGAGAAAGCTATTCTTACCAAATGGGCCTTTCCGTTATAGCCTTTCTGGAAACACTGTCCGGTGTTGCTGTTTTCATTTTCCCGCTGAAGCACAAGCCGCAGTATGTCGTTCGTGCGACGGCGGGGATTGCCCTGATGGCGGCGATTATGATAGGCAGAGCCATCCTCCGCACGCATTTTCAGGCAATGCTCTGGTCACGCTTTCTGGGTGCTCTGATGGAATACTTGTCCGTGCTGCCCCTGCTATTCCTTGCGCATGAAGGCACATGGTGTGAGCGGCTGAAAACGTGGTGTGCCGGATGTGCCGCCGTCCAGATTGCCGGCAGCCTGTACGCACTCGTGCTGTCCTTTACGGGCGCGGACGATACGCAGACAATGACCCTGTTTCCGCAAATCACCAATGCGGATGTGACACTTCTCATCTGGTTTGTGTTCCATCTGGCCGTCTGCTATCTGCTTCGGCTGCTGTTCATCCATCCGTCTGTGCAGTACCATGAAGATCGGAAATCGCAAATTCAGACGACGTGGCTGTGCATCCTGTTCTTGTTAGCCAGTGTGCTGATTAACGCTGTGATGAGCGAATACCGCGCCGATTCACGGCCGCTCTATGAAATGCTGCGCTGCTGCCTGGTGTTCATGTGCATTTCTGTTTTGGCGCTGCACCACGACATTGTGCTGTTTTCGCAGAATCGGGCGGAAATCGAGGTGATGGATCAGGTGCTGGCGGAGAATCGGCGGCAGTACGAGACGATGAAGGCCAACATCGATCTTGTGAATCTGCGCTGCCATGACCTGCGCCATCAGCTGGACAAGCTGCAAAGCCGCCTGACCGAATCCGAAATTTCCGCCCTGCGGGAAGCAATCGACCTCTACGACAGCAATGTGAAAACGGGCAACGAGGTGCTGGATGTTGTGCTGTACAGCACAATGCTCAAGTGCATGGAGAGCGGCATCTCCTTCACCAGCATGGCGGATGGCGAGTGCCTGTCGTTCATGCGCACGCGCCACATTTACGCGCTGTTCAGCAATGCGCTGGATAACGCGGTGGAAGCGGTGATGCGCGTCAGCAACCCTGAAAAGCGGGTCATCAGCCTGCATGTCCGGCGGCTGAGCGGCGCGGTGGAAATCGCCGTGATGAACTACTACGAGGGCGAAATCAAGTTCAAGAATGACTTGCCGCAGACGAGAAAGCCCGACGGACGGCGCCACGGCTTTGGCACATCCAGTATGCAGTACATTGTCAGCCAATACGGCGGCACGATGAAAATCTCCGCCAAGGACAGCGTTTACCTGCTGGAAATCCGGCTGAACATCCCGGAAAAGGCGGAAAAAACGAAGACTCATTAAAAAAAGCAGGCGATTTGCCTGCCTTTTTTAATGCGCTGCTAAATATTCATTGTAGGTCTGCTGAACCTGCTTCTTGCGCGGCTGGGAGATTTTCAGCTCCTCGCCGTTATCCAGCAGCAAACTATATCCCTTGATGCCCGCAATGTGCTGCAAATTCACCAGATAGCAGCTGTTGCAGCGGACAAATTGTTTGTTCGTCAAATCGGCTTCAAGCGTGGAAATCGTGCCGCACTGCCGAATCTGCCCCTCGGCGGTGTGGAAAATCAGGTAATGCCCATCCGTCTCAGCATACAGCAAATCCCGCAGGCGCAATCGAATTTTGCTGCCGCCTGACACAAGCAGTATCGTCGCTTCCTGCTTTTCCGGCAGATGCTCCAGCGCCCAATGCAGCTTCAGCGCGAAGTCATAATACTTGACAGGCTTGAGGATGTAGTCAAACGCGCCGACCGTGTACCCCTCCAGCGCATACTGCGCCAGGCTGGTCACAAAAATCAGCATGACCATGCGATCCATCTTCCGCAGATTCCGCGCCGTTTCCATCCCGGACAGCGCTGGCATCCGAATGTCCATATAAACGATGTCGTACTCCGCCTGATATTCCTCCAAGAAGAGCAGCGGGTCATGCCAGACACGAATCGTAAACGAAACCTTGTTTTCCGTTCCGTAGCGCTGAATCGCCTGTTCCAGCACGCGAGCGGCGGACTTTTCGTCCTCGACGATGGCAATGCGCACAGCCATGGCATCCCCTCCTCTCTGGTAACTAATATTTTACCATGCGCGGAGGGAAAATGCAAGGCAGGATTCATCCCCTTGTTTCAGGCGGCACCGCACAAATGAGACAGTGCCGCCTGAATCCACTCTCTGTGACTATCTTTTGTTTTAGTTCGCCGTATCTATCAACAGCACAGCAACATCGTTGACATTTGTGCCGGTAGGGCCGGTAAAAATAAGGCCGTTTGCCTTTTCCAGCGCATGATAAGCATTATTTTCTTGCAGCATCTGCGCAATCGAGATTCCCTGTGCCGACAGCTGGGAAGCGGTGTCGCCATCCACATAGCCGCCCGCAGCGTCCGTGGGGCCGTCCGTACCGTCACTCCCAATGCTAAAAACAGCCGCATTGGTGATTCCTGATAATTCCTGTGCGGCAGCAAGGGCAAGCTCCTGATTGCGCCCGCCTTTTCCATGGCCTGTAACGTGCACGACCGTTTCGCCGCCCATCAGGAAAGCGCGCTTCTGCCCATCCTGCGCATGCGTCCGAGCAATGGCGGAAAGTACCTGCCCTGCGTCGCGTGCCTGACAAGACAAGACATCCGTGAGCACAATGGGGGTGTAGCCCAGAGAACTGCAAGCTGCCGCCGCGGCGGAACATAGCTCCCGAACGCTGCCCGTGACATGGGTTTCGACGTTTGAAAGTGTCTTGGGCGTCTCCTGATGCAGCAGTGACATTGCTTCCGGCGAAAGGCGCAAATGGTAACGCGCGGCAATCGAAAGCGCCTCGCCGCAGGTGGATGCATCCGGACAGGCAGGGCCAGAGGCTATCATATCCAGCGGGTCGCCCAGAATGTCAGACAGCACGATGGAAAACACACGCGCCGGCTGGCATAGTTTGGCAAAGCGTCCGCCCTTTACGGCAGAAAGGCGCTTGCGAATGGCGTTGATTTCGACGATACTTGCGCCGCTGGCAAGAAGCTGCTGGGTAATATCCTGCAATTCATGCAAGGGAATCAGCGGCTTCTCGAAAAGCGCGCTGCCGCCACCCGAAAGCAGGAATAGAACCGTATCCTGCGCTGTCAGTCCCTGAACGAGGGACAGTGCGGCATCGGTGGCGCGAAGGCTGTTTTCATCCGGAATGGGATGGCCGCCTTCGCAGCAGGTGATTTTCGGCAGTTTTCCCCCGCAATGCCCGTATTTGGTGCAGATAACGCCGCATTCCAGCGAATCGCCCAGCGTCTTGCTGGCAGCCTGCGCCATTTGCCACGCTGCTTTCCCCGCGGCTATCAATCGAATTCGGCCAGGAAAAGAAGCTGCTTCCAGCGCCCGGATGACCGCTTGGTCAGGCAAAACAGCATGAATCGCGTCTGCAATAATGCGGTCAGCATCCTGCCGAAGCTGCTGATTCATAAAATGGCCACCTTCCCTGCATCACGATGCCTGCTGCCGTATCATAGCGCGGCGCAAGCAGATGGCGCAGGCGAATCTGGAAATCGTATCAGTCAAGAAATACCCCTTGTTCCCGCAGCGTCCGGCGAAGAAGCTGCACATCCAGCTTTCGCGGAAGCACGCCTTCGCGGGCACACAGCGCAGCAGCAGTACCGACGGCCTGTCCCTGCGCCATGCAGGAAACGGTGTTTCGGGTGGACATATGCGCTTCCCACTCGCGGGTCACGCAGCGCCCGGCAACCAACAGCCCCTCCACCCCTACCGGCACGAGCGCGCGGTACGGGAAGCCATACCATTTGCCATCCCGAATGGTAATCCTCGGCGCGCAGTCGTGGAAGCCGTAAAGGAAAACCTCGTCAGGGAAGCGTGTTCCGCTAACAATTTCATCCAGCGTCAGGACATGTTCGCACTTGACAATCCGGGTCAGCCGAACGCCCACTTTTTCCGGTGTCCAGCTGAGATAAGCATGTTCAAAGCCGGGAATATAGCGAATGAGCATGTCAGAAAGCTGCTTGACCTGCAAACGGAGCTTGATTTCAGCATCCGAAAGCACCTGTGCATCCGTCGCATCGACATTTTTGATGCATGTGCCGTTGATATAGGTGAATTCGCCTTCGTGCAGCGAATAACCGAGCGGCCCCCAGATGCCATTCTCCTCCATGAATTGTGTAAATTCCGGCACTTTTTTCAAATCAAAGCCAAGGCGGATTGCCTGATTGCCCTCCGAAAGTTTGCCGCCAGATACAAGCTGGGTAATCAGCTGCTTTTCCTCCAGATAAGCAACGAGCCGCTTCATATCGACATGCTGCATACTGAACGGCATTCCGACGCTGGTTGTCTGGTGTCGCTTTTCGACTTCGCAGCCCGATAAGGCGGCAACATCGGCATCACCGGTCGTATCAATCACAACCTTTGCGCAGATTGCCTCGCGGCCGGATTTGTTTTGAACGACAACATCGTGCACACAGTCGTCTTCCTTGCATACAGAAACCACATCCGTATGCAGCAGCAGCTGAACGCCTGCCTCCTGCAGCATTTCCAGCGCCAGCGCCTTATAGCCCTCCCAGTCAATCAGCGTAATCACGGAGTCGTAGTTGCCGCCGCGCTTTTGCTCCATGTGCCCGGTTGATTCTCCGCGCGCTTGCAGTTTTTCAACAATCTCCTGCGCAATGCCGCGAACGACCTGATGCTTTCCCGCTTCGGGATAGGCATGGTAAAGATTGAAGAAGCTGTGCAGCGGGCCTGCGCCGTTCACCAGCGTACCGCCAACATAGCCGCCATGTTCAACAAGCATCGTTTGCGCGCCATTGCGGGCTGCGGCGAGGGCTGCTGTAACACCAGCTGTGCCGCCGCCGCAGACCAGCACATCACAGTTGTAGTTGACGGGAGTCGTCACCGTTTCCGTTAAAAATCGCGTGGTCATTTTTCCTTTTCCTTCTTCCATTGACAGGAAACGATGGTTTGATCATACGCCGTTTCCGCATAGATGACGCCGCTGCTGGGCGAACGCAGTACGCGAATGCATTTGGTCTCGCCCGGCAGTAAATCAAAGAAATTATCATCAAACAGGGTATCAAAGCCGTCGCCATGGAGCGAGACGCAGCGGGCATAGTGCTCGCAGCGCAGCAGCAGCGTGTCGGTATCCGCCGACGCAATCATCGAAAGTCCCACTTGCTGGGGATACGGCAGCCGTCGTTCAATATCCAGCGGCTGAATCGTTTCGGCAAGCAGCGTCCTGCGCTTATCCAGTACGCGTACACAGACTATCTGTTCTTTGCGGATCTGTCCCCATTCATCCAATGTGCAGAGCCGTGCTGTTGCATCCGGTTCTATCGTAAACGGAAGCTCCATTTGGCGCGTTCGCACATTTTTCACAAGATGGAAAAGGGAAACCTCGACGGTGCCCGCAATGGTTCTCGTTGTGTCATTCGTCAGGTAAATGCCTGCGTGATCATCCAGCGCGACGCTGGCGAAAACGGGCGCATAGCAGCGTTTCATTTCGTAGTAGGCATGTCCGGGCTGCAAAAAATAGTCTACTACCCCGAAGGAAATGACGTTGCTGTTCTCATTCAAGCGCCACAGCAGGTGACCGTTGGTATGGCGGATGTCGCTATTTTCCCACGGCGCACGCCCTCGCCGAAAACGGCCGACCTGTTCATGAATGTACTCTGCATGGGCAGCACAGACACGGTACACCATCTCCTGCGGTGTTTCTGCATCGCGATAATGCTCCACAGGGCCCAGCTTCAGCCAGCCTTCGTTGGGCGTGTGCTTCATCCAGCTTTCCGGAATTTCGCAGGGATGATGCGCCGTCAGTGCGTACGTTCCTTCCTCCCACAGCTCATCAGGCGTCATCATCTGATTCATGCTTTGCCATGTTGGGGTAGAAACACGACAGTTTTCGCTCAAAAAGTGCGGATAGGCGCGTCCCGGTACGAACCACAGGTGTGTGTAGCCATGGGTATCGCCGCATTGCGGGTCGTTCGCGAAGGAACCGCCGCAGGGAGAAGAAGGGTAATACAGGCGATGCGGGTCAAGCCGCGCGCAAACTTCCGGGAATACCTCGCGAATGATTTTCTCTCCATATACCGGTGCTTCAGGGTGCTGATATTCCTGCGCCAGATACAGCTCATTTCCGCCGCACCACAGCGCGATGCAGGGATGGTGCTTTCGCGTGCGCAGCAGCATTTCAGCCTCCTGCCGATAAAGCGAAAGCTGATCCTCCTCTTCAGAATACAAAGAGCAGCCGAGAAAAAAATCTTGCCAGAGGAGAATTCCGCGGCGGTCACATTCCTCATAAAAGGCTTCCGGCAATTTATCTGCTTCGCCCCAAACGCGCAGCATATTGCAGTTGGCCAGCTGCGCAAGGTCAAGGATTCTTGCCATTTTCTCCGGGGCATAGCAGTTCGTCAGGGTGTCCAGATGCATGAGGTTTGCACCCCACATCCGCACAGGCATTCCGTTCACACGGAAGAGAAGCCTATCGCTGATGTCAATTTGCCGGAAGCCGACAAGCCGGGAAACATCTTCGTTTTCGGCGCGTACCGTCAGCGTATAGCAAGTCGGTGTGCCGTGCGTCCACGGATACCAGCGTTCCGGCTGATGAACAGACAAGGAGAGCCGCTGCCTGCCATGCGCAGTTGTCCCCGAAGCGTCGGCGACAACTTTTCCATGCGCATCCGCCAGTGAAACAGTGTACGGCGTGTCTGCCTGACCCATCCATGTCAGCTGGACTTGCACCACGCCATCCCCATCTTCCGTCAGCCATGTGTCGCAGGTGATTTCCGCCAAGGCGACAGGTTCTGCCTGCCGCAGGGTGACAGGTGCATACAAACCGCAGCGAATGAGGCAGGGAGATGGGCCGCAGTAATCATGATACCCCGTGCGAAAAACGCGAGCCGCAGAAATCGTTGGGACAAGCCCTGCATAGCGTTCGGGCAAGGAAAGTTTTTTCAGCTCCGTCTGCGCAGCGTGAAAGTAGACAATCAGCGTATTCTCCGTTCGCAGCAGATGGCCAACATCATACTCCCATGAAAGATAAACATCGCTGCAGCTGCCAAGCAGTGTGCCATTGAGCCACACATCCGCAAAGGTATCCACGCCATCGAAGGTTAGCAAGGATGGTATATTTGCCTGTGCGGAAAAGCGGCAGCAGTACACCCAGTCGCGCTCGTGAATCCAGAGGTCGCGATTGACGCCCCGAATATTCGGGTTCTCGATGATACCATATGCCAGCAGGACATCATGCACTTGCATAGGAAAGCGCGGAAGAGAAAAGGCATCTGAATTTTCCGAAAACAGTGCGCTGAGTGCTGTCCAGTCCGGCGGACAAGGCGATTCCAAGCCTTTCAGAAACCAGTTCGTATCAAGACAAATGCAGCTCATCTTGCTTCTCCCGCCTGCAATCAGTACACAAAGCCGGGCACGTCTGCCAGGCGCTGACGCATGTCCTCCGGAATACGCAAACCGGCTGCCTGAACATTTTTGCGCACCTGTTCCGGCGTTTTGCCGCCCGGAATCACGCAGGTAACACCGGGTGTGCTCAAGTTATAGGCAAGCGCAAGCTCCGCCATCGACATGCCGGCTTCTTTTGCGCAGGCGGCAATCTCCCGCAAAGAGTTTTCCATGGTTTCCCAGCGCATATCATTCCAGAAGCCTTTGCGATGGTCGCCGTCTGCAAAGTCCGTCTGCGCATGGTATTTGCCGGTCAATACGCCACTGGCAAGCGGTTCACTGGTCAGAACGGCAATGTTTCGCTCACGGGCGATACGGAGCACCTCAAAGTTGCTTTTGTTGAGGATGTTAAACGGCACCTCCAGCACGTCGATAACGCCGTCTGTATCCTTCTCCAGCGCGTGCAGCGTATCCGCAGCCCCCCACATGGCAAGACCAACAAAATGCGCTTTTCCGCTGTTCTTGATTTCCCGCAGTGTATCCAGCACATGCGCCTCGTCCTGCCACTGCGCGTTGGGAACATGCAGCAGATAAACGTCCACATAGTCCGTTTGCAGCCGTTCAAGGCTTTCATCCAGCGAGCGAATCAGGTAATCGCGCGTAAAGTCCTTGCTGCGTTCCTTCACACGGTAGTTCGTACCGCCTTTGGTAACGATGACGGCCTTTTCGCGCTGCCCAAGGAGGAATTCTCCAATCAGCGCTTCGCTGTGGCCATCGCCGTAGCAGTCAGCTGTGTCAAAGAGGTTGATGCCTTGCTGCCAAGCCTCTTGCAGTGCAGCCATGGCATTTTTGTCGGTGATGTCATTTCCCCATGCTTGTCCACCGATAGCCCACGCACCAAAGCCAATTTCGGAAACATGCAAGCCAGTTTTACCCAATCCAGTATATTTCATATAGTTACCCTTCCTTTCAAAAAATGTGCAGTTCATTGAGCAGTGCGACAACGTCCTTCATGCGGTTCTTCTGAAATTTTTTGAGAATGTGGTTGATTTGCGAACGAATGGTGGTTTCTTCAACATATCGTTCCCGCGCCATCTGTTTGTAGCTCATGCCGGCACATGCCATGCGCAGAATTTCATATTCGGTCGTGTTGATTTTGAGCATCACCTGCATGGTTTCTTTCATGCGGTTCTCTTGATTCTGAACGCGCTGATACTCCTGAATCAACCGCTGACCGACTTCGGGACGCAGAAGCAGTCGATTGTTGACGACCGCAAGAATGGAATTCTTGATGGTGTCAATGCTCCGTGTCTTGATGATGTAATCTGCCGCACCGGCAAGGTATGCCTGGAAGATGAGTTCATCATCCTCATGAATCGTCAAGGCAATGCACTTGATATCGGGATGCTTTTCATGAATGATGCGGATAGCATAAATTCCTTCTGTGCGGGTCTTCATCTGGATGTCCATCAGGACAACGTCCGGCAGGAGCGAATCAACGAGCTTGACAGCTTCTGTACCATCCTCCGCAGCGCCTACAACCGAAAACTGCTCTGACGCGGCAGCTAATTCCTCCGCAAGATAATTACGAATATCCGGCATATCATCCACGATAACAAGACGAATCATGCGCTAACCACCTTTTTGTGCTTTTTCTTTCTACCACCGGGCAGCATGATGACCACGCGCGTGTAGATACCGGGCTGACTGTCAATGTGGATTTGCCCCATGTGCGCCTTCACCACTCGGTATGCATAGGAAAGCCCCATTCCCCAATTCAAGCGCCCCTTTTTCCCGGAGTAGTGCGGCGCAAAAATCATGGCGCGCTCCTTATGCGAGATGCCACAGCCATTGTCGGTAATACTAACAACCACCCAGCGAAGGAAATTCCCGGTTTCTACGCGAATACGGCCATGACTGTTTCCTGCGGTTTCAATCGCTTCAACGGCGTTCATCAGCACATTGACCAGCACATGCTCCATGCTGTATGCATTCACCATAACCGTCGTGTTATCCTTTGCGCTGTCCTCCGGATGCCAATGCAGATGGATGGTATCCGGAAGATGCAGCTGCGCAATCGCGTTGGAGACAATGCTGACAATGTTTTCTTGCTCACTTTGCGCTTCAACGCGGCGAATGGCATCCAGTATCTCTGCTGTACGCTCAAGCGAAGCAGTAATCAGCTCATGCAGCCGTGCAGCTTCCGGCACTTTGGATAGATCCGCCTGACGTTCAATCCGGTTCATCAGAATCTGCATGGAGAAAAAAACATTCTTCTGCGAGTGAAGTGTTTCGCCAAGCGCTTCGTTGAGCGTAGCGATGTTGCGCTGAATCCGCCGTTCGGTCAGCGGCGAAATGAGTACGTCCAGCTGGCAGCTGAGCAAAGCAAACGCACAGAAGCTGAGAATCAGGAAAATGATGATGGAACCGATGATGTAGGAGTACGGAATCACGCCATCCAGCGGCTGAAAAAGCCAGAAACCAGTTTTGATGACCGTTGCGACCGAAATGCTGCAAGTGCCCAGATAGAAGAACGCGAAGAAAATGCTGTTTGCTAAAAGCATCCCGATGCTGAACATCCACAAGCGGCGTTTGAGGAAGAACACATTGTTTTTTCGGATGGAGCGCATGAGAATGAACACGGGGCGCGCCAGCAGCAGCAGAAGCACCATCTTGTAAATGCACTCCCCTACCCGGAATGCAAGCAGGATGTCGGCCGGATTCGCCGCAGTATGGTACAGCAAGTACATCGCGGTGGAAACGTTGGGATCTTGCACAAGCAGCTCTATCGCGGGCACAATCAGCAGCAGATAGCGGATTTTATGCCTCTCCGGCTGTTTCGGACGCTTGGGCTGCAATTCCAGCGTAAACGCGAGGTTGAACAGCGTCATGCCCAGAAGATACAGGGCGATGCCTATGTTCATCAGGCGCAGCCGCCAGAGAATAGGGATTGTCATTTGCCCCGTCATGAATTGGAAAATGCGCCAATCCAGCTGAACAAAATTGCTTTGGTTTCTGTAAGCGCCGTAGTCAGCAAAGATGGAAAGCTGCTGAATCATGAAAAAGAACGCAATGGTCACGCCCAGAAACATAACCACGAAAAACCGTGTGTACAGGCTTTTATGATCCAGCACCAGCAGCATAATCACCACAATCAGCATGAGCGTAACGCCGTAAAACATCCCTGTTCCCTCCGCGTAAGACGATCATACGATTTCCAGATAAGAATGCGCCAAGATGCGCCGCGAATTTTTCATTCTGGCTAACGTGAATGAAACGCAGCGTAGCAGCGCTACGCTAAGTGGAATGAGCGGACGCCAGAAGGGAAAAGGCGCAAGCAGATGGCGCAGGTGAATCTGGAAATCGTATTATCCCTTGACGGATCCTTCCGTCAAGCCTGAGATAAAGTATCGATTCAGGAACAAGTATACCACAAGCATGGGCAAGATGGAAATCGAAATGCCTGCCAGCATCAAGTTCCAGCTGGATGCTGCTTCACCGCTGGATTTGAGGCTCACCACGCCGACAACCAGCGGCCACTTCGTGCGATCCGCAATCGTAAAGACATACGGCAGCAGATAGTCACTCCATGCCGTGCGGAATGCCATCAGACCGGTTGTAGCAATCAGCGGCTTGCACAGCGGAAAAATGATGCGGGCGAAGATGCCGAAGAAGCTGCATCCGTCAATTTGCGCAGCCTCGTCAATCTCACGCGAGATCTGCCGAATGAAGCCGGTTGCAATGAAAATCTGCGTGGCGTTCATGCCGAAAACACGGATGATGATAGGCCCCCAGAGCGAGTTATTCAGATGGAACACCTTTGCCAGCTGAAGCTGCGGATACAGCGACAGCGAACCGATGGAGATAAACAAAGAACACAGCACCATCGTATGAATAACCTTGACAAACCGTGTTTTTCCCCGCTCAAAAACATAGCCAGCCGTAATGCAGGTGATAATCGAACCAACGACGACACAGGCAGAATAAAAAATGCTGTTCATCGTAAGCGAGCCGAACCGTGCAAGCGTCCATGCCTGTTCATAGTTGGAGAAAAGCCACTTTTTCGGCAGCAAGTCAACGCCGCCGACAAGAATTTCCGTATTGGATTTGAAAGAACCCAATAAAATGTAGATTACAGGAAAAACCGCGAAAACTGCAACAATCAGCAAGAAAAGATAAGTCAGTGTCTTACTGAAAACAGCAGTAACCTTACGCATCTTCTTTCTCCTCCTTACTCATCATAGCTCTGCATTTTGCGGGAGACACGCAGGTAAATCAGCGTCGTAATACCGAGGATAACCGCGGTAACGACTGCCATCGCGGATGCATAGCCAAACTGTACGTCGCGCGCGGCGTTGTCGCCGTAGGAGAAGAAATACTTGAAGATGTAGGTCATCACAACTTCCGTTGTACCGCCGGGGCCGCCGTTGGTCAGCACCAGAATCAAGTCCGTCATCTTCATCGTTCCCAGAACGCTGAGCATCAGCACCAGCTGAAGAATCGGCGACAGCAGCGGCACAGTGATGGAAAAGAACTGCCACAAGGGCGAAGCGCCGTCGATTGACGCGCACTCATAGAGCGATTTCGGAATGTTTTGCAGACCCATGAGGAAGTAAATCATGTTCAGACCAAAGGTCGTCCAGAGAGAGACCAGAATAATCACGAACATGGCATGTGTTTTATCACCAAACCAGCTGATATTGCGGTTGATGATGCCAAGCTCCCACAAGACTGCATTGACAATGCCGTTAAAAGCGCTGAAAAGAATTGAGAAAATCAACCCGACGACCGCAATACTGAACACGGATGGCAGGAAGAAAACAACGCGGAAGAACTTGCCGCCGCGAAGGCGTGCATTGTTGACCAGCACAGCCAGAATGAGTGCCATCGGAATTTCCACCAGCATCTTGAGCCCGGCGATGATGAATGTATTCAGCAGTGAGTTCCAGTAGGCAGGATCCCGTGTGAGCACGCGGATGAAGTTGTCCAGCCCACACCAGACGGGCGTGCTGAAGCCGTTATAATTGAAGCATGACCAGCGGATAACCCAGATAATCGGGTATACGGAGAACAGCAGAAATCCGATGGTCATTGGAAGTATCATCAGAATCTCCTGAATCCGGTTGCTTGACAAATGCTTTGCGCAGCTGCCGGGCTTGCTGTGATTGATGACTTTCGTCATGTATCCTTCCTCCTGTTTGAGAAAAATCCCATTAGAAATAGGATAAAGGCAGAGGGAATCCCTTGCGATCCGTAATGCAGAAGGGATTCCCTCCGAAGGCAGACGATTACTTGACGGGCTGCATCTTTTCAGCAATGTCGGGATCGATGTAGTCGGAAAGGACAACCTTGCCGTTTGCCACAGCTGCATCCAGCGCAGCATTGTACTTTTCGTCCAATGCCTTCAGCGCGCCATCAATATCAGGCTCAATGCCGGTGAGAATCTTGCTAATCACGTCCTGATAGGTATCGCCCTCAATAAACAGGTTGCTGTCCGGATTCGGGTACTTGATGCAGAAGGTATCCATGTCGGAGAAGCGCAGCCAGTTCGGGTCAATGTCCGTCGCGGTAGACTGGCTGGTAATTTCGTTGCCGAGGATGGAAATATCCACCTGCGCATCGCTGGTTGCAAGGAACACTTCATCACTGTAAAGATAATTCAGGAACAATGCCACCTTATCCGTGTAGTTCTTTGCAGCTTCGCCGATAACGTAGGACATGGAAACACCAACAGGCTTCTTGTAGTAATGTTCGGCATCCGCCACGGGATACGGAATCATCGTCCATTCAAAATCGCAGGGGAACTGATTCTTGAAGGTAGTCACGTCAGAGGACATAACGCCGATCATGCCGATATTGCCGGCGGAGAACTGCGCACGAGCCGTATCGCCGTTCATGCTCTCATAGCCGGGGAACATGGAGCCATCATCAATGAACGTGCGGACATGCTTCAGGAAGCCAGAGAGAGAAGCGAAGTCATAGCGGCCGGTCGTATGATTGAAGTACTCATCACCGACGCTCGCACCGTTAGCAAGCGTAACGTAGAAGTAATGGTAGGAGCCGTAGCCCATCGCCAGCGCATAGCCGTACTTGCGGCCGCGGCTGTTCTGGGTAATGACGCGCGCCGCTTCTTCCATCTCTGCCCACGTCTTCGGGAGTTCCAGATTGTTCTCCTCGAAAATCTGATTGTTGCAGGCAATGCCATACGTCGTCACGCGAATCGGCACAGAATACGTTTGACCGAAGAATTCGCCGTAGCCGGACGCATTGTAGGAAGAGAAGCGCTCCACCAGCGTGGAAAGCGCGGGAATCTCCTCCCAGGGCAGAATGTAGCCGGCTTCTGCGTAGTTGCCAATCTTGTTGCACTTAAAGATATCAGGGCCTTCCTTAGAGGTCACGGCAACATCCAGCGTGCTGTAATAGTCGCTGCCATAGACCGTGTACTCCACGGCAATCCCGTTTTCCTTGCCAATCGTGGCATTGAACGCTTCAATCTTTTCCTTGATGACAGACTGATCGTGCTGGTCGTTCGACCACATGCGGATGACCTGTACATCATCAGCGGAGGCGACGCTGAGCATCGTCAGCATCATGGCGAACGCAAGGAGAAGCGCAGACAGTTTCTTCATGAGAAAACCTCACTTTCCATTTCGGGTCGTTTTGCTTGGAAACGATGTAGGAATTCCGGACTTCCTAATGAGTTCATTGTAGACAAAATGTCCTTGCAGCGCAATATGAAAAATAATCAACATTTTTCAGCACATCCCAACAAAAAATAAAATGATGGAATAAAAAAGCCTCCTGCTCACGCAAATGAGCAAGAGGCAGCAGGGGGAAGGTGATGCCATGTTGTGCGGTGTCGCCTTAAAAATGCAGTTCCGAAATTGGTGCGGCAAACGGCCCCGGCAGCGGAGAGGGAACATGCTTCTGTCCGCACATATCCGTATCAAGCGTCAGCGGTGATCCATCCGGCGCTTCATAGCGCTGCTCAGGCTCAAAGGCACTGCCCAGCACATCGCTGCAGACGCACTTCGTATCCACCGCTGGAAGAAAATCATAGAGGTTTGTTGTCAAGCCGCTTTCCGTGACTGCAAAAGCCACAGGGACTGGCACGGTGACACTGCCAATATCACAATCCGCCGTCTGCGCGCCGTTCAGATAGACGTTTCCGCCTGCCTTGACGGGTAGATGACCATAGTAAATGCCGCGGTCGCCTGCAATGCGCTCTGGCGTAAATTGTGACAGGTATTCGCTTTCTGTCGGGAAGCCCTGATAGGGCAGCGTACCGACGATGAGGTTCATTTCGCACAGCTGATTTTTTCCAATGCTGTTGATGTAGGCCGTATATTCCTCAGAAATCGGCTGTTGCACGAACAGGTTATTCCAAAATTGTGCATCGCCGTGGAGAATGGACATGAAGCCCGCCACAGCCGTCTGATGCGGCACATGGTAAGGTGTGTAGCGCACGGAATCAGGGCGGGAAAGCCCGGCGTTGTTTGTTCCCGCACCGACAAAGGTGAACGAACCGGCAATCAAGTTCTGCGCAAATGCAATCCCTTGCGTGCTGATGCGCCCTGCCATTGGGCTGAGCAGAAGGTTGTGGTCAATCAGAGTCGGACCATGGCTGACCTCAACAAAAATGTCTTCGCCAAAGCTCAGCTGTGTGCGAATTTTCCGCCCGCAAAGCGGCTGATTGTGGTGAAATGTATTGCCCGTCACGCGCGTTCCCTGCGCCTGCCAGTCCAGCCACAATCCGCGTGTACAATGGTGAATGTGATTATGCGCAATGATGGTGTCAATGGCGGCGTGCAGCTTAATGCCGCCAATTTCGGCGCCGTTCAGTTCCTGCTTGTTGTTGATATGGTGAATATGGTTGTCCTCAATCACGGAGAAGACGCAGCCAAGATGCCCGGCAATGCCTGCCTGTCCACAGTCGTGAATGTTGCAGCGGCGGATAACGTGGCTGCCGACATGCGCCCGATCCCAGCCTTCCAGCTGCGCCTGGCAGATGGCGTCCCGTTCATTCTGCGTTCCATGTTTCAGCCCGAAGCGGCGCCACTTGTTTTCGTTATTGGGCTGAAGGTATTTGCCAAGCGAAATGCCGACGCACTTGCTCTCGTAGAGTTCGCAATCTTCAATGACCCATCCCTTTGCCCAGTGCGGGCCAACCATGCCCTCTTGATACGCTGTCGGCGGCGCCCATTGCGGCGCTGCCTTGCAAAAAACAAAGCCGGAGAGCGTGATGGAATGGATACCCGTTTTCATGGGGTAGAAGCAATGGCGGCGCGCGCTGTACTCCAAAAGATGACCATCAGGAGAACCGCAGAGCAAATGAAGATAGAGGGTCGTTTCTGTCTCTGTGCGTTCGCTCATCCACACATTGCGGGAGAATTCCGTATCCCACGCATACGGCGACGGTTCAGCGGCAAGCAGCGCCTCCCGCGTGAAAACCTCGCGCAGGGATCGGTTGTCAAGATATATATCTGCCCGGTGTACAGGCTCGGCGGCATCATCGTAGTACCAGTCGCCTGAAATCAAATCCGCAAACGGATTATCCTCCCCCAGTACGTCGTTGGGGATAACGGTTTTCCAGATGCCGCAGCCGCATTCTTCCCACTGTGACAGCACTTCTGCCCCGGTAATCACACTCTGCCCTGGTACTTCGGCGCGGTAGATAATCCGGTTTTCTTCGCTGCCGCCGCGCAGAGGATGTACATCCTCCCGATAAATGCCGGGGGCAACCAGCACTTCATCACCCGGCATGGCAGCGTCCGCCGCCTGCTGAATGGTTGAAAAGGGGCAAGCCTTCGTCCCCATACCGGGGAAAGGCTGATTACAATTCACATAAATTTTCATGGGCGATTCCTCAGCGCGGCAAAATCACGTTTTTCTGTTCGCCATGCAAGAAAGCATAGAGGTTGTCAAAAACAATTTCAGCCCGCCGAAGCATGGATTCCTCGCTGGCAAAAGCAATGTGCGGCGTCACCAGGCAGTTCTTCGCGTTCAGCAGCGGATGTTCCTGCGGGATGGGCGGCTCCATTTCAAACACATCTACCGCTGCCGCAGCAAGGTGTCCGCTGTTCAGCGCATCGGCCAGCGCCTGCGAGTCAACAACGGGGCCGCGCGAAGTGTTGATGAGGATTGCGCGATGCTTCATCATGCTGATACGTTCCGCATTCATCAGGCCGCGCGTGCTTTCCACAAGCGGGCAATGCAGGGAGACAACATCCGCATGACGCAGCAGTTCATCCAGCGAAGTTTGCTGTACATAATCCGGCATTTGCGCAATGGGATTGCTGTCATATGCAAGAATCGGGCAGCCAAAGGCATGGAACAATTCCGCCGCACGCCTGCCAATTTTGCCGAAACCGATGATGCCGACCGTTTTTCCGCCGAGTTCACGGCCGACCAGCCCCTCCTTCGTCCCCTGCTGACGGCAGCGCGCGGAGACCGCCTCCACGTTGCGCAGGCAGTCAATCGCCATGCCCAGCGCAAGTTCCGCAACGGACTCATTGGAATAGCCGGATGCATTGCTGACAGCCACATGCATCTCCTCGGCAGCCTGCAAATCCACATGATCCACGCCTGTGAACGCCACATCAATGAATTGCAGATGCGTGCATTGGCGGATGACGTTGCCCTTCAGCGGCATGTTTGCCAGCAGGAGAATATCCGCATCCTTCGCGCGTTCGCAAAGGGTTGCTTCATCCTCACAGCGGGAATACGCGCAGAAGGTGTGCCCTTTCTGCTCCAAATCGCGCGTGTATTTCTGGAGGACTTCATCGCTGACAGCAAGTGATTCCAGCAAAACAATCTTCATAGGCCAACGCTCCTTTTCGCTTTCCGCGATCGTTTGATCACAGTTACCTATTATTATAGAGAAGCTGATGGCTGTATGCAAGTTGAAAAAACATCAACACGCGCAGAGCGGACTGCCCCATTGCGCGGGGAGGGAAATCAGGCGCTGGAAAAATTCTTCCGATTGCTGTAGCTATATGAGCGGCTCTTTGATGCATAAATGATATACACTCCACAATTTAGTCGTTGAATGTATGTATCCAGGGAAAGCATCCTTCCCAGCAGTCTCCTGTTGCATCTCAATCTTCCAGTGCAAACTTCTGCTTGTCGTGGACGTCGATTGCTTCACCCAGCTGTACTTCGATCAGCTTCAGTTTTGTTTTGGCAATAACAGTATGGCGGCAACCTGCGGCCATGGTGATCACGTCGCCTACCTTCACGTTCTGCTCTATGCCATCCACGACGGTCTTGCCCTCGCCCGCAATGACCGTCCATACCTCATCCCGATGCTGGTGGCTGTGATAGTTCATCTGGTGACCTGCATTCAGGGTTACTTTGATGGTCATGGAAGCCTTGTCGATGTCGATGACCTTAAAGCTTCCCCACGATTTTTCAGCGAACATGACTCGGTGGTCGAGTGTGTTGACGAAGGGCTTGATGTAACTGGACTGCTCCTTATCTGAGACCAGAATGCCCTCCGGGCTGGCAGAGATCACCACGTCCTTCAGACCCATGCAGAGGATAGGCACATCCAGCTCATTGACCACATGAACGTTCTCGCACTTCTCATTAAACAGTGCCTCGCCTACTGCGTGGCTGTCCATTGCTTCGGTCAGGGTGTTCCATGTGCCGAGATCTTTCCAAGTGCCTGCGAAACGCATGACTTCGATCTCCGGCTCGTGCTCCACCACGGCATAGTCAAAACTGATTTTGTTCAAGGTGTCGTATTTGTTGAACAGGTCCTCATAGTCCACAAAGTCGATCAGCTCATGGGCACGTTTCAGCACATAGCCCAGCTTGAACGCAAACACGCCGCCGTTCCAGAGCGCTCCCTTTGCAATGTAGGCCTTTGCCACTTCCTGCGTGGGCTTTTCCTTGAACATGGACACCTTGCTGACCTGCTCTTTACCGATGGGGATGATATAGCCGTATTTTTCGCTGGGATAGGTCGGTTCAATGCCCATCAGGACCAGATTTGCACTGCTGACGGCAGCACGGTCGCCCAGCGCTTTCAATGTCTCAAAGTAATCATTCTCCACATAGGGGTCTACCGGGCAGACGACAACGGATTCTTCCTCGCCGACGCCCTGCACGTCCTTCAGGTAAGCCGCTGCCAGTGCGATGGCCGGGAAGGTATCACGGCGGCAAGGTTCCACGCTGATGCCAACTTTCTCACCCAGCTGATTGTGGATGGCCGAGACCTGAGACTTGGAGGTGGCAATGGTGACCGTTGCATCCGTATCGACTGCCTTGATCTGACGGTAGACGCGCTGCACCATGGATTCCAGCTCGCCGTCTTCCCGGTGGAAGAACTTGATGAACTGCTTGGAACGGATATCGTTGGAAAGCGGCCATAGACGCTGACCGGAACCTCCAGACAATAACACCAGATTCATAATTTTCCTCCTGTCATCTGCAAAAAAGGCCGTGGTCCTGCACAGACACACGACCTTTTCAAATCGTTTATTTATTTTAGCTTTTGCGTTTAGCGTTCTGCACGCATCGGGTTGTTCAGGAAGTCCTCGTAGGACAGGCGCAGACCGTCTTCCAGTTCCGTCTTGTAAGTCCAGCCCAGATTGGTAGCCTTAGACACATCCAGCAGCTTGCGGGGAGTGCCGTTGGGCTTGGTGGTATCCCACTTGATCTCGCCAGTGTAGCCCACGACCTTGGCGACCAGCTCGGTCAGCTCCTTGATGGTCAGCTCCTTGCCGGTACCGGCATTGACGGTTTCGTTACCGGAGTAGTTGTTCATCAGGAAAACACACAGGTTTGCCAGATCATCCACATACAGGAACTCACGCAGCGGAGAGCCATCGCCCCAGCAGGTAACGCTCTCTACACCGTTGACCTTTGCCTCGTGGAAGCGGCGGATCAGTGCCGGAACCACATGGCTGTGGGTGGGGTGATAGTTGTCGTTGGGACCGTAGAGGTTGGTGGGCATGACGCTGATGTAGTCGGTGCCGTACTGGCGGTTCAGGAACTCGCAGTACTTCAAACCGGAGATCTTCGCCAGCGCATAAGCCTCGTTGGTCTTTTCCAGCTCACTGGTCAGCAGGCAGCTTTCCTTCATGGGCTGAGGCGCCATGCGGGGATAGATGCAGGAGGAGCCGAGGAACTCCAGCTTCTTGCAGCCATTCTTCCATGCAGCGTGGATGACGTTCATCTCCAGCGTCATATTGTCATACATAAAATCGGCCAGCGCTTCCTGATTTGCCACGATGCCGCCTACTTTAGCAGCAGCAAGGAACACATACTCCGGCTTCTCCTGTGCAAAGAACGCTTCCACGGCATCCTGACGGGTCAGATCCAGCTCCTTGTGCGTACGGGTGATGATATTGGTGTAACCCTGACGCTGCAGTTCACGGACGATTGCAGAACCCACCATGCCACGATGACCTGCAACATAAATCTTCGCATTCTTTTCCATCATAATAAGATTACCTTCTTTCCAAATTACAGAACTGCCTTCAGCGCCTTTTCGCGCTTTGCACGCTCACGGTCGTGCTTGGCCATGATTTCCACCAGCTGCTCGTAAGTAGTGGACTGCGGATTCCAGCCCAGCACGGTCTTTGCCTTGGTGGGGTCACCCCACAGGTTGTCCACATCGGTGGGGCGGAACCACTGCGGATTCACGCAGACCAGCATCTTGCCAGTCGCTGCATCATAGCCCTTCTCGTCGATGCCGGCACCCTCCCAGCGGATGGTGATGCCATTGGCTGCGAAAGCCTTCTCGGTAAAGTCACGGACAGTGTGCTGCACACCGGTAGCAATAACGAAGTCTTCCGGCTTATCCTGCTGCATAATCAGCCACATGCACTCAACGTAGTCCTTCGCGTAGCCCCAGTCACGCAGAGAATCCATGTTGCCCAGCTCCAGATGATCCTGCAGGCCCTCGGCGATACGACCGGCTGCCAGCGTGATCTTACGGGTGACGAAGTTCTCGCCGCGGCGCTCAGACTCATGGTTGAACAGGATGCCGTTGACGGCAAACATGCCGTAAGCATCGCGGTACTCCTTGACCATCCAGAAACCATACTGCTTTGCGACAGCGTACGGAGAGTAGGGATGGAACGGGGTGGTCTCACGCTGGGGAATCTCCTCGACTTTGCCGTACAGCTCAGAGGTAGAAGCCTGATACACCTTGCAGGTCTTCGTCAGCCCGCAGACGCGGACAGCCTCCAGCACACGCAGAACGCCCAGCGCGTCTACATCGCCGGAATATTCAGGCGCATCGAAGGAAACCTGGACATGGCTCTGCGCAGCCAGATTGTAGATTTCATCGGGTTTAATTTCGCCCACCAGACGGATCAGACCAGAAGAATCGGTCAGGTCTCCGTCGTGCAGGGTAATCGCGTTCTTCTCAATCAGATGGTCAATACGAGCCGTGTTGGAGATGGAAGCACGGCGGACGATGCCGTGGACTTCATAGCCCTTCTCCAGCAGAAACTCTGCCAGATAGGAACCATCCTGCCCAGTGATACCCGTGATAAGTGCCTTTTTCATGTATTTTATTCCTCTCTGACGTTTGATGTATTGTGCTTCATTTTGTCGCACACTTGTATTTTATCGATTAAGTCACATTCTCTTAAGTGGTAAAGTAGTGCTTTATTAGCATAATATTGGTTTTTTAGTGCCTACGAAATATACGCAACTGTATCCATGCAGTTTTGCGAAAGTCTCGACCTGTCTCGAACACACAATATATCTCTTATTCCCACAGCAGCTTACAGTCCGCCACATCCACAAGGCTGTCCATAAACACCTCATGCAGACGCTCTGCCACCTGCCTCTTCGTCACGCCTTTCTTCAGCACGACCTGCAAAAATCCACCGCCGCCTGCGCCGCAGACCAGCCGGCCATCAATCAGCTCCTCAATGCTGCTGAAGATTTGCTCAATCAACGTGTTGCTGCTTCCGGCATCCACCTTCTTACTCAGCTCCCAGTGGTAATCCAGCAGCTTCGCAAACCCGTCCACGTTGCCGCGCTCCAGTTCAAACCGCATCAGCGCCGCCACCTTCTGGATCTCCTCCAGCGCAAACACACTGTCCGGCTCATTGCCGGCATACCGTCCGATCACGTCACGGAGCAGGTTTCTTGCCAGCCTGCGCTGACCGGTGTAGATCAGGCAGAAACGCTCGTCCAGTTCCTTCCTTGCTTCCTCCGGGATGTCCACATGTACTACCTTCAGCTTCTGGTCAATCCCCGGCATGGAAGTGATGTACTTCAGCCCCGGTGTAACGCCGCCCACCTGATCCTGCCAGCCGCCTCCGGTGGACATGATCTGCTCCATGGCCAGTACATGGGAATACAGATCTTCCTCTGTATATCCGATCCCCATGAACTCAAACACCGCCTTCACACAGGCAGCGGAAAGGATCGATGAGGTTCCAAGGCCGGAACCCTTCGGTACGTTTGTCACCTCTGAATGCATGACAAAGCCGCCGCCCAGACGCTCCAGTATCTCTTTCAGATTATTCCCTTTCATCGGAATGATGCCGCAGGCAAGCAGACATGCCTTCTGCAGGGCAAATGGATCAAACGGATCTCCGGTGCGCTGTAACTCACCGATCTCCTCAAACTCCCCGTGTACATCCATGTCACGGCTGTCAAAGACTACCTTCAGTTCATCCATGCGTTCCAGCTTCACCACCACCGGCTTCTCACCGTTCAGCAGGATCGCCGCATTCAGCACCGTACCGCCATGCTCATTGCAGTACGGAGGGGTATCGCTCCATCCGCCGCCCCAGTTCACACGCAGCGGCAGTTCCACGGTGTGGGTATCCTTCACGATGTGTGCCTTCTCATTATAGCTGAGACTGCGCACCGTAGCCTCCAGCACTTCCGACTGGATGGTCCAAAAGCACTTCTGTATCTCGTTCTCATCCTCCAGCACCACACCAAGGTAATAATGCAGGCGGAGCTTCTCACTGAAATCCGCCCTTGCAAGGCGCTTTTCCAGCCAGTGTCTCTGGATCTTCGTCAATGCCTTACGCTTCGGAAGCGTCTGTGCCGGTACCTGTCCGCGGATTGCTTTTGCCAGTTCATCCATCATCACAAGGTCTGCCATGCGGCGATTCCATGCGATGATGGCATCCGGGTCTGCCGCATTGAAGCCGGAACACAGCGACTTGCGCGGACCTTCTTTCCAGTCCTCCAACCTGCCTTCCCCGGTCACGAGCGCATACAGGTTCAGCGCCGCTGCCACCGCTTCCCTCACGGTGTCTTTCTCTGGATAAAGTTCTGCCGTCCAGAGGGTATGGTTTCCGCCATCCCAGAGATCCGTGCCGAGCTTTTCTGCCACCTCATCCAGATCTTTGCCAAACAGCCGGTTCTCCTTCGGATTATCCTGCACGCCAAAGATGCGCACGACGAACTTCCCGTCACGCTGTTTCAGCCCATGCAGAACCACCCCGTCCGGGATCACCTCATCGTGGATGTCCACAAAGGAAAGGACACAGTTGTTTCCCACCTTTGCATGGCTGTGGACATAGGATACCTCCAGATAGCAGTCCTTCCCAATGGAGGCACGGCTGCTCAGCACGCTGTTATACCCGGCTGTGCTGCCGCTGATGCTGCTCGCCACACGGCTGCTCCAGCCAAGGCTGGCATACGCATCCACGCCGCCGCACATCAGTGCCAGGATCTCCTTTGTGGTGCCAAAGTGGATGAACTTCGCCGGGGCCAGACGCAGCAGCTTCATCCGGTAAGGACGGAGCACCTTCCACACCTGTTCCCTTGCTGCTGTCAGCTCTTCACAGAATTCCCCTTCCGGCTTTTCCAGATAAAACTGCTCCAGCGTAGAATTCTCCGCTAACGGATAGAGAAAATCCGCATACAGGGACAGACGCACCTTCCCGTTGACATACCGGTCATATCCTTCCTCTGTCCCGATCAGGGAATACAGTGAATCCATCATGGCGGTGCTGAAGATCAGCGCACCGGTGTCAATGTCCACACAGCCTGCCTCATTCACCGCACCGGCCTTTCGCAGTTCCTCCTCCGACTTCTTCTGGAGGCAGCATTTCACGTTGCCGCCTTCCCCGTTCACATACACGCCATGGTTCTTTCCGACTTCCACGCGCTCCTTAAAGGAGATTGCCGCCGCACCGACATTGTTATAGTCGATCTGCAGCGGATTAAACAGAAGCAGCACATCCCCGGACAGCAGCACCATCCCCTCACGGATACGGGACGGGACCGAACTCATGCAGATCATGAATTCATCAAAAAGCGTAGAGCTGCGGCCATCCGGCAGCTGATGGGGTACCGGCGAGAACAGTTTCCCCAGTGCGGAATACTGCGGCACACGCTTGCTGTCGCCACCGGAATGGATGACCAGAACACGCAGCTTCCGGAAGTCTCCCTCCTGCTCATGGAGATACTTTAACACCTCCAGCGTCGCACCGCCGGAACCCACACGCTCGCCACCCCGATCCGGGATCACTGCAAACCTTGTCCCTGCCGGAAGATACTCCTTCCGCTCCTCGATCTGCCTGCGGAATCCCTCTGCCTGCTGGTCATTGGATGCCGTCAGGATCACATAATCCCATCTGGGGAAGTTTTTCAGTTTCACGGAACGGTTGTAATCATCCCAGCAGTCCTGATAGGCCTGGGATAAAAACATTGAATACAAGCTCTTCATATTTCTTTCTCTCCTCTTTTCTCAGAATTTCCAGCCATCCGGCCGGTTTCTGTGTCTTTCCTTTTTCAAAAAAAGCACAGCGATTTCTCGCTGTGCCTCCATGTCACCACTGTTTCCGATATTCCCTTGGACTGATTCCTTCTACTTTGCGGAACATCCGGCTGAAGTAGTTTGCATCTTCCATGCCAACCGCAGCGCCTATTTCATCCACAGTCATATCTGTGAAGCGAAGCAGCTGCTTGGCTCTGGTGATCCGTTTTGAGATTAGATAGTTGTTGACCGTCGTTCCGTAAGTCTCTTTGAAGATTTTGGACAGATAGAACTTGTTGATGAAGAACTTCTCTGCCAACTCATCCAGCATAATTTTCTCTGTAAAGTGTTCGTCCAGATGCTCCTTCACGGCTGCCAGTTCCATTCTCTTCCGGCTTATTGTCGCACTCTCTGGATGCCAAGACTGCTCCATCAGGAGAGTCAATAGACTTCCAAGCTTCTCATTGATCCGCATATCCCGGATGTAATCGGATGAGGAAGCTAAGTTATAAAGCTCTGTAAGTAAATCCGTAAATGGCTTGATATCCGCCGGGTGGAACACCGGCCGACCGCCGCGCTCCTTGTATTTCTCATACACAGCCGGAAGGGATGGGGCATAGAAGTGACACCACTGGAGAGACCAGAGGTCATCCGAGGTAGAATGACTGTAGGCTTTTCGGCAGTCTATGAACACACAATCGCCTGCGTGCAATTGATAGGTCTGCCCCTCGTAGGAAAGTTCACCTTCGCCAGACAGAACGATGAAACACAGGAACGACACCAGATTCTCTCTCTGAGATATATGCGGGTGAACAGCCTGCAAAGAGCCAACCTCCTGCAGATGGAGCAGCGATGTCCGGGCAAAGGTTGATGGGGTGTAAATGATTCGGGAGGAGCTTACGGAAGAAGATTGTGGATTAAATAGTTCTTGGTTCATAAGCTGCTCCTTTCCCATTTTCGTCACATCTCATTCAATTCGCATTATATCCGAATTTCCTGCTTTGCAGAGTTTCCTTCCACCAGCTTTCTCTTTCGAGAATCACGCTGTCATCCACTTTTGCATTATAATTTTCAAGAATGGAATACTGGAAATTTCTCTTTATGTAATCAATGCCTTCTTTATTTACCAGTTCAATCAGTTCTTTATTGCCGCCATGCCCTGAATCAATATAGTTTGCCCATCTCTGCAGCAGCATCCCGTTGTCGCTTGTAGCCGAGCCGACATATAATTTTCCATTACTTCTATCAGTAATTAGATAAACCGCTTTCTGATTCTGCAAGGCTGCCATCCAGTCCTTCTTGTGCTGTTTGATGATAATTTCAAGTTGCTCCCATGTAAGCCTTACCTCATCGTATCCCGGAAAATCGTAGCCATCAAATGCAGCAGGGAGAAGCTGGTTCACTAACAGTTCATCACATACATTTTTATAGTAAATCCCCTGTGCTTGAAATGTCTTATGAAACTGTATGATCAATCTTCCATAGTAGGGTTTATACTCCGGCAGTTCATCTCCGTCATAAGATATTCCACCTACAATATTAAGATCCTTCGTAATTTTCTTTATCGTGGTCAAAAGCCACTTATCCCAGCCTATTTTCAAAAAACAAACTGCAATCTGGCCTTCATAGAAATAACGTTTCTGTTCTCTCCAAAACAACCACTGTGTATTTACAATATCCGGGTTCTTTCTATAAAGATCCAGCGGATCTTCCTCCGGGCTTGGCTGATTAAATTTTATTTTAACTTTGTCCATATCACTTTGCGGAATACGCAAAAGATCATCTATTTTTAATGGCATAAAACACTCCTTACCCGTTGATATTATTGCATCTTAGCCGCTTATCATTAGATAAGTGTTGCCTGCTGCTCACCTCGTAGCGGTGTGCAAAATCTTGAGCAGCTGCTGCACGCGTCAAAATCGTGCAGCCATATTTTTGAAGATTTTATATATTTTTGCTCACTCATCCATTGGAAAATGCTGTTCATGGTTTCTTTAGTAGATGTATTTTTTGCTGAAACCTAACTCCAAATTGTTCAATAAGGCTTTAGCTTTCTGAAACATGGCAGCAACCGGTAATAATATACACAAAGTCCAAGTTAAAATAAGTACAGAGTATTTAGGCCAATATGCAATTTTTTGAACAGATTCGCTTCCTATAAAAAATATAGCGTGTAAAAACCATATTTCTAAAGAATATTTTCCTAAAAGTGACATTATTTCATAGCACAGTCCACAACATCTGGCAATAAATCTCCACAAAATATAAACAATCACTGGAGTATATAGTATATCCGCTTTAAATAAAACGATGTCTTTAACAGCACCTCTCGCTAAAAAAACAAATGCAAACACAATCATTTCAGCAAATAGATTGTTTAGTAAACGTATTTTTTTCACTTTCGCAAAAAAACGTTCATAAGCATTTACTTCACCAAAATAATAGCCAAGTAATACAATCGGCGTGTAATCCACATACTCCCTTAACATCTCTAGTATTACACTACCAGATTCAAGAAAACTTAATCCTACCTTTACAACTCCCAGTGCCAAAAGTAAGACAACTCTTATCGTTATTCCTATAGCATTGTAGTTCTTATTTTTAAGGCAATACCGCACAAATGAGTTGGTGCGATGGCGAATGCATTTTTTGTCAGATGCGATTGCAGAAATCGAAGGTTTACTGGAGGTAAATCGAGATTTCTGCAAGAAGCAGATGGCAGAAAAGGCATCGCCAGCGCTGCAGACGAATTGTGCGGTAGTGCCTTAAGTGCAAACATGTATATTGGAAAGCTTACAACTAAAATAATATAATACCGTACATACCAAGCAATTCGTATATACGATGTGCGTATTGCAAATAAATTAAGAATAAAATCAGATATTTTAAATTGCAAAACACCTGATATGCTCATTATCGTAAAATAAAATGAGAATCAACCAATAAGTAGTCAAAAACCCTCTCAACTTATTTAAATTATATTTATACCCCCCCACGATGGATTTTTTCTTCTTATATGTATAATACATACCTATACCCGATAGGAAAGCAAATATAGCCACGCAAATTTTAGAAAATCCTCCCCAGTATGATGCCAATGTTTTTGCACCAACTTGCAAACTTATGTACTGATTACTAGGGAAAATCCATTCAGGTATTGGGTATAAATGATTGCACACCATAAGGATAATTGCAATGCCTTTAAGAGCACAAACAACTTTTGAATCAAATTTATCGTTCAAATTTCTAACCATCATTTTCTCCTAATCCTTAACATTTTCAACCCTTTATCAAGCATTTCTAAAAACACTTCATCCCTCGTAATTGCAGATAACAATACATAAACCAGTCCTCCCACAATTACTTGAACAATTGTTGATATTGGGTTAGGTTTCAATTGCGTCGTGATTAAAGCAATAGCACCATACATTATAGCTGAGAATAAGAAATACTTAATTGCACATGGAATCAATGCAGTCATTTTCATTTGTTTGTTTAACTCAAAATATTGAATTGCCACACAAATATAGCTTGAGATAACGGTTGCAATAGCCGCCCCTAGAAATCCAAATTTAGGGATTAATAATGCGTTAATTACCACATTCAAAATAGCAGTAAAAAAATATGCTTTTATCAACACATTAATCTGATTTGTAGCTGTAAAATACTGTTTCCCTGATATGCCTTCTAATGAATTTCCTATCACAATAGGCGCAATAATCATGATTCCCGCAATAACTGGAATATATTGACTTCCCAAATACCAAGGCACAAAGCATCCCGCTATTCCAATTAATCCAGCCGTCATTGGGAATGCTAAATACAAAGATATTTTTCCAGCCTTAATTAAAAATGTCTGAATATTTTCATACCTCTTATTCTGAAATTCATTAGCAATTCTCGGCATCATCACTGTACTTAAAACAGTGATGAATGTAAGTGGTATCGTAACTATCTTTTCTGCATTATCATAAAATGATACTTGACTCGTTTCTTTAGTTAAAGCTTCGATCATTATCTTATCAACCTGGAGATAGATTAAAGTTGCAACAGTTGGCAAAAACAATTGAAGCGATCCTTTTATATGTGAAGCAAAATTCGATGCATCTACTTTACATTTAGACACATATTTATTTAATTGAGTGTAAGCCAGCAAGTTTGCGACTAAAACTGACGCACCTAACAAAAATAAATATAGGCTTACATCTTCTGGTCTTTTTATTAAGATAAAAATGCCAACAACTGTTAACAATTTTGCAATAAAGTTTTTAACCACTGGCGGCTTCATATCCTCCAGGCCGACATAAACCCAAGTACAGTCCAAATATGAAGCTATTAACCAAACAGAATAAATAAGAAAATATTTGGTATATTCCTTTAAAAGCAAAGCCAATATAATATATATTACGCATCCTACAAATCCTAGGATAAAACGAATATATAATACTTCCCAAAATGTTTGACTCATCTTTTTAGGGTTATCACGCTCATATGCAATCTGACGATTGCCATAATTGTATATACCAAGTAAAGTCACAGAGCTAACAACATTAGATACTGACACGACATAACTAGAAATGCCTTGACTTTCTGGGCCTAGCGTTCTTGCTAAATATGGAGCTGTGACTATTGGAACAAACAAAACAAACATTTGATATAATAAATTATAAATGTAATTTTTTGTTATTTTATTCACAATGAACCTCTTTATTTATTATTTTTGACAATGTGTTAGAAACAGCTTTATGATATGCATCCCATGTAAGATTCTCTACACTTTTTCTTGATGCATAACTCATCCTTTCAATTTCCCCTGGATGTTCAATAAACCATTCTATTTTCTTTTTTAAATCATTGTCATCGCCTGCATTAAACACAAAACCATTTTCACCATTTACTATTGCATCATCTCCACCTGCTAAATTAGAAACAATACAAGGAACCCCACAGCTCAGAGCTTCGAGAATAACCAAGCCATACCCTTCTCCTAGTGTTGGAAATACGAACACATCGCAATCATTATACAAGCCCGCCAACTTATCTCTAGTAACAAACCCGCAAAAGTGTATGTTATCGCAGTTTTTGTATTTTTCGTAAATTTTTGATTCGCTATCAAATGGTCCTGCCAAAAAGAGTTCGACAGCATTTCCCATTTCTTTTGCAACTTTACATATGTGATGGATGCCCTTCCTATAATTAACTTGTCCTACAAACACTAATTTCAGTGCTCCCGTGATTTCTTTTTTGGGAACAAAGGAAAATTTTTTTCTATCAACGCCATACGGAATAATATAGATTTGTTCTTCTTTCGCTCCACAATAGATCAAACTCTTTTTTACGATATTAGATGCTGCAAGGAAATACTGACTAGATTCAATTTCTCGATCTCTATCTAGCATCACAGTTTTATTCCAAAGAAACTCACTTTCTTCCCTATGTCCTTCATCACCAGTTAAAAGCATATCTTTTTCAAAATTATCCTTCATAAAACGACCTGTTGAAATAGAAACGTCCAACACACGTTTTATATAAGGCGCATGCTTTTTTAAATATTCAAAACAAGTAGTTGCTGTAGTATCATACATAATTACTGCATCAACATTATGTTTTATTGCATACTTTGCAACTTTGATTCCAAATCGGTTAATAACTTTTCTAATAAACCATCTTCGAAATAATTTTAATTTTGTGATTCTCTGCATCCCTAAATATGCCAAACTTTCAAATTCCAATACCTGTTTGACATCATTGTCAAGAGGGGGGCAACTTCTAGATTCTGCTTTTTTCTTTGTATTTCCCTTTAAAAATGGTAATACTTTTTTTGTTAAAGATCCATCTTTAACATAGACTGTCGTAATATACTTTTCAAGCATGCCGGCTTCTTTCAATGCCATAGCCGTTTGAAAAGAATGTTGTTTAAGTGGATGCGCCACTAACACTTTCCCTGTATTCATTGTTGTTTTCTCACTCCTTTCAATGTAAACGCTCTAATAACAATTGCTGGCAAGTACAGGAATATTAGCAGTCCAACAATAGTAGGCGTATAGCCCCGTGTTATAATTTGCATTGTAAAACCGTAAAAAACAGCATACAAAATGATATCATCAATTGCTGTGCTTTCGTATAATCGAATTGATTTTTTTAATGCTCGACCGAACCAAAACATTATAAGAACACTTCCAATAATTCCAAACTCCATGTAATACTCTCCCAAATTGGGCCAAGCCATCGCAGCATGATCAAGTGTAAAAGCATTGGTAGAGTTTTTCATAGCTATTGCCATAGTACTATAAATCGCCAGTGGTTTTTCTGGCCAAATTGCTCTAGGAATAAAATGCGTAATAGTATCGTAAATCATACTTCCGCCCAATGTATATGCATATTGCGACGGATAATGTGTTACTAAACCATAAAACGGCTTGTATATATTAAAGTTGGTTTCTAATGCATATAAAATATCATCTATGGAAAAGCTACTCCAGTCAGTGACAGAACCCGTTCTAAGTCCATGTCGCATAAAGCCCATAATTGAAATAAATAACAAAGCACCAACCACTGCAATTGCAAACATTTTCTTTGACGGATGAGATCGTTTTTTTCTGTAATAGCATAAGGCCATTGCAATCACCATAACAATAATAATAAATCTAAAGCCCCTAACTAAATACAGAACAAACGTCAGGGCAGTAATAAATAATTTTAGTATAGAATTTTCTGAATAGTATAATATATACAGCCAAGGAATCACCATGAAATAGCCAAAATTCGAAACAAATGATACTTCAGACATTGCATTTGTTTCTTCAAAAGCACCTTGAGAGCCCAAAGTTAATATGTACGATAAGGACATGCCACTTTTAAACAAGTAATATAAATTAATCAACATTCCTAACGCCCATATTCCAAGACATAATATGATAATTCTCTGTTTATATCCTTTTGACAGTTCATAATCTAATACAGGTGAAAAACCATCAAACTCTGGCGTTTTTATCGATACATAGCCCAACGCTAAAGCAACATAGGAAACAAAAAACACAAATGTCGCTTTTATTGCTCCATCCATAATATAAGCGCCATTGCAAGTTGTTCTTCCCGCTTCTATCAAATAAATCGGGCAAAACACAAATATACACAAGTATAGAAGTGTTACAAAATGAATCGGATAAAATATTTCCAGCTGCTCTTGTTTTAATACCAATGTGTACACTATAAGAGTGGCAAAATAAAACCCAATAATCACGGCTTCTTCAATTCTGTACGATGACTCTGAATTTATCGCTACAACTAATAGCCATATACCTATTGAGACGAGCAATAACAGATATCGAAACACCTTTTTTGTTATAGACATCTTATATTTTCCCTCCTAATAAAGATTTAATTTTTTCCTTTAGTGATATCGGAATCATACTTGCTAATCTAAGTTTTAATTTCAACCCAACAGCTAAATCTTTCTCAAAATAATCTGGGTTCGCGTAATTCCGCAATATAATATCTCGTTCGGCTGTACGCTCAACACTCTTTTTTATTGCATCGCTTACAGCAAGAGCTTGTTCAAAACTTGTTTCTCTATACTCAACCTCGTTAACAATACTATTCCAGAATAGTTCTGCCTTTTCTGAATTTACCAATACCATAGAAACACCTTTCGATATCTCAAATGGACAATTTAATAATTCTGGCTTCCAATAATCGCCCAATGAGAAGTCACCTACGCGTTCGACGGTAGTATATTTACAATGGTAACATGATTCTCTAAAAGTTCTTCCTGATAAAAACGCATCGCCATATGGATCCAGCATGATTGGCTTTGTATATACTTTCTTTCCAAAATCTATTCTTAATAAATAACGCCCACCCACTCCATTTTCTTTGTATCTAAAATTATAAGACATTAATGGTTTTTTGTATTTGGTTTCAAGCCATTCTGTATATCTTTTAAAGAGCATCGGACTAGGTACCCCATGACATAATATGTCAACAAGTAACAAATTATTATACTCAACACTCAGATACGATTTTAAGCCTGCAATTTGACATGGTGTTCCAGAATATACAACAAGCAAGCCCTCTAACAAATCCTTCTTTGCCTGTTCATAGGTGTTGTTCGTATCGCTCTGAACATATTTTGAGCCCTGTAAAAGTTTTAATTTACTCACCGAATCTATTCTAATCTGTTTCGCATAATAATCATGTTGTAATGCACAGCCATATACAATTCCGCCTTGTTCCAATACTTTGTTGGCTATCAACCAAAATATTCCGCCTGAAGTACTATTCGCTAATGCCTCATTATCTTTAATTTTCGCAGCGTAAACCTTATGTTTTTTATGTTTTAAGTTCAACAACTCTTGTGGACATTTTTTTTTACACAACCCGCAATTGACACATAGATTTATATCTATTTTAGGATATAAAAAGCCTTCATTATCATAAGTCATAGAAATAGCGTTCTTAGAACATATTTGCTCGCACAACCTGCAACCGCAACATAAATTTGAAATAGTATTCATCATTCTTACCTCTTCATATATTTTTTATATGTAATCATCAAAGAAAATAAACTATATTTTTTCAATGGTTAGCAGCCAAAAAGTCCTAAAGATATTGATCAACTCATCGTTAGATATATTTTACCCAAATGTCTTTAAGAAACATTAGTTTTCTTTCTGCATGTTTTTCATTCGACCTTCATTTTGCCCTTAATTGATTACTTTCATATGCTGTAATTATACTTTTAAAATATTATCAAGGTATTTTTTTGATTCGTCTCTTTTTCTCTCCAAAAGAATTTCACATTTTTCCCATTTTTCTTTATCGATTTCCACGGTACAACTTATTGTGTCTGATACAATAAATCTATCGTCAAAGTCCAACAACTCTAGAATAGATTTAACTCTTGAGTTTTCAGACTCTTTAGATTTTTCCGAAAATCTTGCAAGCGTTAGGAAGTCAATTCCAAAGTTAATAGCAAAGGCTGTTCCATGGAATGAATCAGTTATAACATATTCCGCATCATAAATCATTTTTGCGAAATCAATGGGAGCCACATCAATATATTTTTCATATGGAGACTCAAAATCATCTGGGGTATTTGGAACAATAATAACCTTAAATCCTAATGTATCAGCTATTTTACTAACGACCTTCCAATAGTAACTATTTTCACTTAAAAAATAGCATAAAATATATTTTTCATCTTGTTGATTACTTGCTTCGAAATTACTGTACCATTCGTCTTTATTGAATAGAAATATCGGATCCAAAACAACCGGCACTTCTTTGCCCGTTAATTCTAGAATAATCTCCTTACCTGCAATTTCTCTAACAGATAAATACTCAAAACGCTGTATCCATTTAGAAACTCTTTCAGTTATTTCTGGATCCAAACTTTTAACGCCAAAACTTGGCGCATATGCAACGAGCTTGTTCTTATTTTTTACAAAATCCAAAAAAAATCTTCCGTCCAAATATTTAGGACTCCAAACTTGATCGCTGCCTACAATATATAAATCATAACAATCAGAAATATTAAGCAGCTCGGATGCAGTATATTTTTTCGTAAGCGGCAAGCTATTTTTCATAAACGCCTCAAATTTGTATTGTCTATTTTTTAATGCTTCCATATTATTATTGCCAATTTTTGCCATACGTCTATTAAGACTAATTTGTTTGCTTTTTTTAATTACACGCTTTATTTGATACGACAAGTTTTTCTTTCCATAACGTATTACATCTTCTTTGCGCGTTAAATAATTTATAAACTCTACATCTTGCCCATTGTTTTTTAAATATGTGCACATCGAATATGCTTGAAGCTGTGTCCCATAATTAAAATAAGTCCATGTAAGTAATGCTATTTTCATATATATACACTCCTTATAAAAAAGACAGAATTTCCTGTACTGCTTTTGATGTATCAGGATTTGTTTTTGACAAATTTTCAGATAATGTTTTTCTTTTACCTTCTGAGCAAATTAATGTTTTTAATCCTTTGTATATTGATTGAACATTAGTATCTACAATCATACCTGTAACATCTGGAATAATTTGATCTCTAGCCCCTGTAAAATCCGTACACAAAATAGGCTTATTTAATACTCTTGCCTCAGCTACAGCAATTCCATACCCTTCGTGAATTGACGGTTGGACATAAATGTCGCAATCTCGAATATACGGGTATGGATTTGTTCGAACTCCCAATAAATAAAAATACTCATTTAGACCGTTTTTCTCAATCCTAGTTTCTAATTCCTTTCTTAAACTACCATCTCCTAACACATACCAACGAATATTTAGTTTATCACTTTTTAATAATTTGCAGACTTCAATTGCCAAATCATATCCCTTTTGCGATTCCAGCCTTCCAATCGTAAGCAACTTGATTTTGTCATTAGTATCAAAACAGTTCTCATTTCCAGCATATTTTAGCATGGTATTAATATACTGTTTAGATATAATATTCGGTGCAACAGATACCTTATTATTCAATTTCGGAAGACATTCCAATAGTTCCTCTTTTAACTGGTTAGAAACACAAAATATATGATTATACTGTTCTAGCAGCTTTCCGTATTTACACACATCAAATTTTGCAGATTTAAAATCATTATGAATCCACGCAACCTTATTTTTTGCATCAATTTTATATAATACATACTTTAACAGTAAAGGCATATGAATATGAAAGCAAACCGCAACATCGTATTTTTCTTGAACTGCTGGTATGTTTTCAAATTTCGTTGTCAATGTGGTAATATCCGCCTTGGTAATTATGTTTATGCATACACGTGCAAATTTAATTAATTTTCCGCGTTTTAAATAAGATAACAATGCCGCTTTAGTACCTTCAATTACATACGAATCTTTAGGTGCACGAATTTTATCAACTGAAATATTTGCAGGAATTTGATTCAAAAAATCTCCTTCCATTTCTGCTAAAATAATCGATATCTGGTACTTATCCTCGGGCATTTCATTTATTAATGAAAGCAAAGCTTTTTCTACTCCACCACATAACATATGGGGCAATACAAATACGATTTTCTTCATTTTTTAGACCACCTTTCCGCTATGTAGCAAAGCTCAAACAAGAATTTTATAGTTTATAGCGCAACTAAATTTGACATAATTATTTTTATAAAAATCGCATCTCGGGGCACATAGCTAACAACAAATTAATCAATCTACAAATAAGAGAAGCTTTTATCCATCACAAAAAGTTTTCTTTATCCGTCTATTCTGTTAAACAACTTTTTGTAGATGCAGTAAAGAGGAATCTATTACCATTTATATTTGCCCTCGTATGTTCTTCTATATTCTTCTCTCAATGGCTCTTGATGCAAGTCACTTCAAATTTATTTATTCTTATTTATAATATTTCTAATGACTCTATCCATAGCATTAATATAATTATTTTGTTTAAACCTCTTGGCAACAAGTTTTCTATTGTTTATCGCTATTTTCTCAATAGTACCTTGATTTTGTAAGTTTTCAAAAAAATCACTTGCGCAGTTTTTCTTTTGAATAATTAATCCATTTATGCCATCTTTCACAATATCCGGAATACCAGCGTGATCTGTGGTGATAATTAACATTCCATTTCCCATCGCTTCCAGAATACTAATTGGCTGACCTTCATTCGGATATTTGGTAGGCAATGCAAAAATATAGCATTCCTTTAATAGCTTTCTCTTTGCTTCTCCGCCTACGATACCGTGATATGTAACATACTCCTCCAGCTTATTGCTCTTTACATAGCTTTCAAAGTATTCTTTTTCGCCGTCCTCAAAAAACTTTCCTGCAAAATCGAAGTGGAACCTTTTTTCTCCACCTGTATCCACATGCTCTTTCTCTGCTTTCGCCATTTCAAGAACAAACGGATAGCCTTTACTTCTGATAAAATTGCTCAACCACAGGACATGAAGTACCTTCTTATTTTCTAAAGCAGCCAGCTTTTCCTCTATTTCTTGATCTGTAAGGAGATACTGGTCATCGACGCAGTTCTCCACAACAAAGATTTTGTCATCATCAATCATTCCCTCAAAAATTTTCTTGAGGGACTTTGACAAGACAATTGCTCCGGCGAGTTTCTTAATTGCCTTATAATTTGCTTTCCGCTGCCAGCCAGCCATATCGTTATCTACTAACTGACGATAATATCCACCATGCAGATGGATCAGACATTTCTTACGCTGAAGTTCCAGTAACTTGAAAATCACCAAATCTCGCAGGTTGCCGCCTTTTGTCTGGCTAATTGTAAAATAGAACAAATCTGCTTTGCTTTTTCTGATTTTCAGCAGATTTTTCAAGAAGTTCTTGTTGTTGGTAATGTCTACTTTTTCAAACTCAAACTCGCCATCAGGATTCACGGCTATGTTGAGTTCTGAATTGTACAGTGTCTCAACCGCTTTGGATAATCCATGCATCGGAGGTGGAAATTGTGCAATAAAGCAGATTTTCTTTTTACTCATCACTTATTGCCCTCCAACCTCTTAATAACCCTCGCCGGGTTTCCAGCAATCACACAGTTATCCTCAAACTTTCCAGCAACCACTGCACCGGCACCGACCACGCAGCCATCGCCCAGAACCGTGCCTTTCAATATGATGCTATTGCACCCGATGAAACAGTTCTTGCCGATTTTGATTTCTCGGCTCGGCACCAAATCACTGTCGCCACCGTTTTCATCCCGCAGCAGTTTGTTTCTTGCCTCTGCCTCGATGGGGTGGAAGTCATTGTCCAGAATCTTACAGTTACCGCCGATACAGGTGTTCTCACCAATTGTGATCTTCTTTCGGGCGTAGATTGTTGCTCCGCTTATCCCAACATTATCACCAATCTCAATCTCTGCTCCCGGAGCACGGGTAACAATAATTGTCCGGCTATAAAGGCCAACCAGATTACTTAAGAAGCTGCTCTTGATTGTGACGTTCTCGCCAATCTTCAGCTTGGCACCTCCTTTGTTGAAGATGATCGGCACGCCCTTCAGCAAGAGGTTCTTTCCATATTCAACTTTTGTCATCTTTATAACCAGCTTGAACCAGTTACTGTTCATACCTCTCGCCTCCTTTACAGCTTCAGAATCTCTTCTGCGTACTTTCTCACTGACACGTTTCTGGTCAGGTTCTTTTCCAGATTCTCACGGCCTCTGGCTCCCATCGCTTTGACTTTTCCTGAACCTGCATTCTCAATGAACCAGCGGATGTGCTCCTCAACCTTGTCATACTCACCCGGCTCACAGCAGAGACCACCGTGTGTATCTTCGATTAGGCATCGTACCTCAGATCCCGCTTCAAGCACCCCTAATACCGGCTTAGCGGCCGCAGCTAAGCCATAATATTTTGAAGGGCAGCTCACGCCTTTGATGCCTTTCGCGTTCACACACCAGTGAACGTCACCAGCATTCAAGCTATAAATCAGGTCAGCCTTATCTTGGTACGGAATGAAAGTCACATTGTCCATATGGTGCTGCTTTACATAGAGCACCAACTTATCCAGTACGGAACCAGCACCAACAAACGCAAAAACGACCTCTCTGCCATCTGCTGTTTTTGTTTCAACCTTGATTTTCTCCACAACCTTAATCAGATTCTCAAGGTCGTAGTACAGACCGATGTTGCCAGAGTACATAATGACAAACTTGCCATCGAGACCGTATTTCTTCTTGAAATCCTGAACCTTCTCGTTATTCTCATCCAGCGGATAGATTTCGTTTTCATCAATCCAGTTGTTGATCATGACGGTCTTAGGAACTTTCTTTCCCTTGAAACGGTTCTCCACCGTTTCCACCAGATCACGGCCGACAGTGATCACAAGGTCGCTGCGCTTGCAGCTGAACTTGTCAAACCACATCATGGCATCGGTGACGAACTTGCTCTTGGTGTAACCGACAGCCAATACCTGTTCCGGGTTAAAGTCCTGAATATTGTAGATGTACTTGGCGTGTTTCATCCATTTACCCCAAACGCCCAGCAAACCGCCCAGGATCGGAGGCTGGGAAATAGAGAACACATAGTCCATCTTGCCAACCTTAAAGGTCGCACCCATTGCTCCAAAGAAATAGGAAACAATATTTTTCACTCGGCTCTTCTTGTTGGCCTTGCTGAACTCCGGCACCCGGATTCTCAGCACCTTCACGCCGTTAATTTCTTCTTCGTAATATTTCTGTGTCTTATATTTAGCTTCAATAGTTCCCAAGTAACTCGGCACCACGCAAATGACCGTGATGTTGAATTTATCCAGCATACCCTCCGCCAGTTCACGGAGGATCTGCCCCGTTGACGCAGTATCTGGAATATAGTAATGAGCATAAATCAGTAGATTCTTCTTATTTGACATTCCGCTATATTCCTCTCACAAGTTCTCATATCTAACCGCCGATGCAGTACAACGGCGGACTTTATCTATATCAAGCAGTGTGTTCATCGCACTGTAGTTATCCTTTTTCTCACAGTGGTCATCTTTCACAGTCATATTTCAGCCTGCTCTTCATGACCACCACTGAATCTTTCATGTAGACCTGTCATGGGCTACTCACTCATTTCGCTTCAACTGAAACTTTATGGTAGACGCCTTCATACCAACTCACCGACAAAGTGTTAGGTCTTATTGTCATAACATCTCGGACAGCACACCCATTTTTCAAAGTGCTGACCCTTATTGTCATAACCTGTACACCAACTCACCTTATTAAAACTGTACAAGTTCATATCTTCCTCTTGTTGCAACATGAACAATCATCTTCCCCTCACTACCTCTAATTCCCCGGAAAAATGCAGTTATCATGTCCGTCTTTTCTCTGCAATAAACTTTTCCAGAAAAATAGATTTTGGGCTTTTCAACGCTTTCAACCTCCACTTCTAATTCTTCGGAAAAATGAAGGTATCATGTCCGTCCCTTGGTCTGCAATAAAACAGGCTCGCAGTAGGGGTATTTCGCATGAGTTTTATACGCCACCGTAGACCATCATGCCGCCACTGAAAGTTTGAGGTAGACATTCGTAGGGGCCGCTATAACAACAAGGTCCGCATCAGCGTATGCAGCCTTTGCATCCAGAGTTGCGGTCAGGTTCAGTTCTTTTTCTGCGAGATACTTCTCGATATAGTCATCCTGAATCGGGGCCTTACGGTTGTTAATCATGTCCACCTTTTCCGGAATAATATCCACAGCTGTCACCTGATGGTGCTGAGAAAGCAGGGTCGCAATCGACAAACCAACATAACCGGTACCAGCAACCGCAATTTATAGTTCTTTTTCATAATTCATATTCTCCTGAAATTCATCTTACTTATATGGAAGGCTCATATTAAGCCAAGCAATCTATATCAAAACAGTGTATTCATCATCCATAGCGGATGATCTATTGCACTGTGGTTATTCCCCCAACTTTTCCACGAAAAAAGCCCGCCGCCAAGCGAGCCGTTTTGTCGTGTCCATTTTTTGGGTATGCTTCGCCATTCCGCCTTTTGCAAGGCAGACGTTCAACCAGTCATGACGCCTGTTGGTCTCAAACGCGGCAAGGCGACGATTTGAGTCCGCGAGGGTTTGTCCGTCCGGTTTCCTGCGTACACCTCCTAAGAAGTTTTTGCGAACCGTTCGGTTCTGGGCGCTTCTTGCGCGAGCTGTGACGAAGCAGTCTGCCTTCGGGCGCGATGCGCCTTCAAGCTCTTTGATTATAGCATATTCGCCGTTATTTGGCAAGTGAAATTCCTGTTTTTTTGCGTTTCTTCCTATTTTAAGTATTTCACCGAATCTGGAAAGTCGTTTTTTCATCTGACCGACCAGAAGTGACATCTTCTTGTCATTTTTTTGCCGCCGTGACGCAAAGAAGTCGCCTTGCATGAGGACGGCTGACTTCTTTTCAGCGCTTCCATAGGATTTCGACGCCCATCTCGACCTTCTGCGGACGCCCGAACATTTCGATTTCGATAAACGCCTTGCGCTTGTGACGGTCGATTTTGCGGATGAGCCCCTCGCGTCCGACCAGCGGACCGGACGTGATGACGACCTTGTCGTTCTCGATGAAACCCTCGGACATGCCGACGATCTGCTCTTTGCCGCCGAGGCCCTCCATGAACGTCACTTCCGCCGTCGTCAAGGGGACGATTTCGCCGTCTGCACCAAGCAGACGCTTGAAGCCGTACAGCCGCCGCATTTCCGTCTGGAACAGCTCAACCTGCTCCGAAATCACGAAGACGTACCCCGCGAAAAGCGGGAATTTTTCCAGGCGCCACTCGTGGTTTCGCTGTACTTTTCGCTCCGTCAGCGGGATGAAAATCTTCTCCGCTGCTTCCGGGCTGATCATCCGTTCGCACTGCTGCTTCATGTAGAATTCGTTGCCCGTCCTGACTTGCATGACATACCACATGTGCGACCGCCCCTCCTTGGAAAGGAAAAAGCGTGGTGACACCGACTGCACGCACGCTTCCTATGGCTCATGCTTTCCGTTCATCATGACCCGAATCATCTTAGCGAGATTCTGCCTGTCTACCGTGTTGCTCGTCGAGTCCCATTCGGCGGAGGATGTGCCCTGCCCGCTTCACCCGCGGATCATCCCACAGCTTGCAATTCCGCTCCCACTCGGCGCGCTGCGAATCGCTGAATGATGCCGTCATCTACGATCTGCTGATGCACATCGTGCGGAATTTCAGCAGCGGAATCTCCCAGACGTACAGCCCGATTCATTCTGCATTCTGCGTATCGTGACAGCGCCAAAGCATCCGGCACAACTTTTCTCGGTTTGCAGCATATTTACGCGGTTTCGATGGCATATTCGCTTCTTACTCGCCCGTCCCCGCGAAAACCGTCCACACTGTGCCGAAAATCAGCTTCCAGTCCAGCCAGAAACTGCGGTCGCGGATGTAGCGCATGTCCATGTCCATCCACTCGTCGAACGTGATGTCATTGCGGTGCGGCTGAATCTGCCAGATGCAGGTCAGCCCTGGGCGGACGTACAGGCGCTGGCGCTCGTAGTCCGTATACTCCGCGACCTCGCAGGGCAGCGGCGGACGCGGACCGACGATGCTCATGCTGCCGACGAGGATATCCCACAGCTGAGGCAGCTCGTCGATGCCGCACTTGCGGATGAAATGCCCGACGCGGGTGATGCGCGGGTCATCCTTCTGCTTGAAAATCGGGCCGTTCATTTCCGTATGGAGCTTCAAATCCGCCAGCTTTGCCTCGGCATCGACGCACATAGAGCGGAATTTGTGGATGCGGAACTCCTTGCCGTCCAGCCCGCTGCGCACCTGCGTGAAAACCGGCGAGCCTTTCGGGTCATCAATGACAATCGCAATCGCCACAATCAGCAGCAGCGGCGAAAGCACAATCAAAGCCAGCAGGGAGAAGAAAATATCCTGCGCGCGCTTCAGTGCCCGATAGACCGTTTTTTCCTTGCGCACCTGCTCACGATTGAGCCAAATCTGCTCGCGCGTGGATGTCGCCGATTGCTGCACTGTTGTTTCCGACATCTCCAAATGCTCCTTCCGTCCGCCGCACTTCTTGCAGGCGGTGTTTTTTCCAATGCATGGTGTTCTTGGCGTTCTCTGCGGGAATAAGGATTTTTCATCCTATTTCAGCGTCGGGAGCGCACAAACGCTCTTTGCTTATTTTACCACAGCAGTTTCTGCATGTCAATCGTTTCCCAGAAAAATCCTTCGTCCCTGTATTTTAGTAAATTTCAAAAATGACCGCCACAGTAACAGCAAGAAGTTTTACTTGTCATGGGAATGGAAAAGGGGTAGCATTTAGCGTGGGAAGGAGGAGCCACAAAACGACCATATGGCGTTTTCGCCCTTTTGTTTTTTTCTCCATCGATGCCGCGCGCTTCGTTGTCCGCAACCGTTTTTACGCTTTGCGAATCAATTAGCGCATAGTGCGGTTCGGCGTTTTTCCCCGCATCCTTACGAGTTTTTTCAATCAGATGAGCGAGGGCTTTCTCCCAGAATTGCGATTTTGCTCCACGGCTGAAACAGTTGTACACCGTTTGATACGGCGGAAAGTCATGCGGAAGCTGACGCCACTGACATCCGGTCTTTACAATGTACAGCACGGCGTTTGCCAGTTTGCGCTTGCCCTACTTCCGATTCCGCATTCCCGAATATAGTGGTTCAATTCCGTTCCAATGGATGTCTGTCAAGTACGTCGGTTACGGCTTGCGCCCTCCTTTTACTTCTCTCATGCTGCTATTATACCACGTTTGCTTTATGAAGAGAAGTTCTTATTGTGCTGCCCATCATTCTTTGCAAAGTGAGCAATTGAAAATTTTTGTTTTCAAAATGTATTTTTCCGCGGTAGTCAATTTCTCTTGCGGCTGTCTGTTTTGCATAACCGGCAAGGAGCAAAGCGTTGAGACCAGATTCAGGCCACCTGCTCTAATGTGCGCACTACGACCATGCAACAGCTGAAGTATAAGACTTGCAAAAAGATTAAATGATTACGGTTTTGGGATATGTAGTGATTCTTGTGATAATGGTTTGCAATTATCGGGATGTAATACGGGATGGATTCCATTTGCTGAAGAAGCAGCTTTCGTAATACATTGATACATTTGAATTGGAGGACGGATCATGGACAGGTGGAGACAAATTAACAGAATAGCATTTCACCTTACAGCCCGTCTGCTGCCAGCATACAACCATTGCCGCTGGGGGAATAAAGTGAAGAATGCATTTGCAAAAATTGCTTTTTCTCATGTCGGGGAGGCTGTTAACTGGGGAAAAAACGTCCTGATCTCCGCGGATTTTGTAATTGGAGATTTTTCCGGAGTTGGCGACAATGCATGTATTCCGAAAGGGGTAACGATTGGAAACGATGTTTGGATCGGTGACGATGTGATTATTACGGCCGGATGCTGCCATATTGGTGAAGGAAGTATTCTGCCAGCGGGGGCTGTTGTCACAAAAGATGTTGAACCCTATTGTTTGCTTGGTGGTAACCCGGCAAAAGTTATCCGCTATCGAAAATGAATATACACAAATGGAGACAGAAGAGCTGAGTATCAGGTTTCTCAAGGGATATGCTGTTGCAGACTGCTATCAACACCCGGAATGCAGAGACTCTACGGATAATGTGCAGGTTGTTCAAGACCTGAAGGCTGATAAGAAAGGGGCAAGCAATGATACTCTCAAAAATGAAACGCTTGATGGCATATACCAGTAAATCGCGCTATATCCGGTATTTGAGAGGCATGGGAATGGTCATTGGAGAATATACGAAATTTCTAAGTCCGATTCATTCAGAGGTTGATCTTGGACGGGCAAAATATATTTCTATTGGAGATTATTGCATTCTATGTTCAGGAATTAGGTTAATTGCACATGATTATAGTTGGAAAGTGCTGGAAGATGCTTATGGAGAAGAACTTCCAAGTGGCGGTATGCCAATTCATATAGGCAACAATGTATTTGTTGGAGCGAATTGCACAATTTGGGGCGGAGTAAGCATTGGAAATAATGTGATTATTGCAGCCGGTTCGATGGTATGCAAGTCTTTGCCGGACAATACGGTTTGTGCCGGAACTCCGGCGAAGGTCATTAAATCCTTGGACGCTTATTATCAGAAACGGAAAGAAACGTATGTTACTGATGCAAAGAAAAATGCCCAATATATTTGGAGCCATACGGGAAAACTTCCCACCATGGACGAAATGATAAATTTTGCGGTGTTGTTCATGCCCAGAACAACTGAAAACATCCAGAAGTATATTTGCGTCGCCATCGGGTGGGTGGAAACGCAATGCGGTATGCTGAAATTCTCCAGGATACAGAACAGCTATACCCGGATTACCGGGCATTTCTTATGGACGCGCTGGGAGAATATGTCGGAAAAAGGGAAATGAAGAAAGACTTTCCTAAGGAGAGGAGATCATTATGCTAACACCAAATATTGATTTAAAAAATAAGTCCATATTGGTTACCGGTGCAGCCGGCTTCATTGGTGCGAACCTGGTCACGGAACTGCTGAAGGAGACAGATGCTGTGAAGATCGTCGGACTGGACAGCATGAGTGACTATTACGATGTGTCTATCAAAGAGTACCGGTTGGCCGAGATTGACAAAATGGCGAAATAAAAAAATGACAGCCAATGGATATTCGTGAAAGTCACATCAAAAGGCAAGCAAACAACTTCTCCCAGCAGGAAAAGCACCGCAACTGTGCTTTTCCTGCTGGAAACATCAATACCTACTGCGTTCATA
>OLQU01000193.1_pt1 | contig 57681 bp, 55 predicted proteins | sample 1672271 | NCBI WGS metagenome assembly OLQU01 (sample SAMEA3136666, study PRJEB25190) | human gut metagenome | biome: human gut; feature: human-associated habitat; material: faeces | place: Austria | collected 2013 | reverse complement strand
TCGGACAGGTTGATACCGAGCAGGAGCCGACGCAAGTTGTCAACCATGACCGCCGCAACATGGTAGATGTAAAAAGTATCGCTATCTAACCCCAGCAAAGTTCGTACCGGTGTAGCCGTCGTCAGAGTAATGCCGGATGTTTGTAAAGCCATTTTGTCTTGCATAGTCTTCCAGGTACTTTTTCTGATTGAGAATGGAGTTGCTTTCTCCAGCTGAGTCGTCGTCTCTGGAAAGACGCTCGTACAGGGCTGTTACTCCATTGTCCCGCATTGGTATAGTCACGGGAACCACCTCCTTTCCATAAAAATAGCATATCCTTGTAGCTCGCTTTATTCAGCGTTGGCTGCAAGGATATGCTAACACATTATAGCCCTTTGGGTCAGTGACCACGATGGAAGTACCCTTGGTTTTGGTGCACTGCATGATGTTGGGTTTGATGAAAAACCGGGTTTTACCGGAACCGGAGCCGCCGACCACCAGCACGTTTTTATTCCGTGCGTTGCGGGGATCCTTGGGACGGCTGCTCATGGTCAGGCTTTCCGTTTTCGTGAGGATCACATTGTTCCAGGGATCCGGATCAATAAACGGTGCAATATCGGAGTGTGTACCCCAGCGGGCGGAGCCGTACTCTTCATTGCGCCGATATTTTTTTGCGTTCCGGCTTTTCTCATAGACCAGCAGCCGCAGCACGCAGCCGATCACCAGACCAACCAGGAGATCCGAGGGATGAAAGCTGGGAAGTGCGGACTGAAAGGCGGCAGTGAAGCCGTCCATCAGGTGGAGGAATTTCTGAGAAGCGTCAGCGCCCTCGGCTAAGCGCCAGGCTTCTCCCAGCTTGGTCGCATACAGACCGATCAGGATATACGGGAGATTCAGGATCAGCTGCTTTTTCAGCTTATCGCCGTTCATCGCTGCATCCCCTTATCCCGGACACGGTCCTTTTTGCGGCCCGGCAGCATCTCTTTGAGCGGATCCACGACCTGCTCGATGGGCGGATGCGCCCGTCTGTGCTTCTTCATATAGCTGGCGGCATAGGCCGACATAGCCTGATCAATCGCGCTCCGGTCACGGGCTTTGAAAAACAGCATGTAGCGCTGTTTTCCCTCCGGGGACACGCCCTTTTTGATGGCATAGTCCACACCGTATTGCTTGGCGATGTGGTCGAAGGTTCTGACCTCTGCCTTGTCAGCCAGTTCTGTCTTTTCGACGCCCTGGTTCTGGGAAATCAGCTCCTTGACCGTCTGCTTGCCCTGGGGCTTCACGTCATGGTGCTCCTTGATTTTCCCCTTGGAATACCGCAGGAACTTCATGAAGGCCGTCGCCAGCGTGCGCGCTGTCAGCTTGCTGGTATTGATAATCAGGGTGACCGATTTGTTCTCAATCTCTTCCTGCATGGGAATCTCCCTTCTGTGTCAGAATGGAAAAGGAGATGCCAGGGAGGCACCTCCAGTCGGTGAAGGAAATACAGACGCTTCATCAAAGCATCTCTCCTCGCTTATTTGGTTTTGCGCCGCCTGCGGATCAGACCCACCGTGCCGCTGATCGCCATCAGGCCAAGGCCGGCCCACATGACACCGGTGACCGCGATGTGCACGCCGGTCTGGATGGTGGTGTAGTTGACGAACTGCTTCAGCTTTTCAGGCACCGTGTAGTATTCATCCAGCTTCAGCTTGATGACCTCGCCGGAAACACTGTAGCCCTCCAGGGTTTCGATCTCGCGGATGAGATAGGTGCCGGGCTTCAGATCCTTGATCTGCACCATACCATCCTTATCGGATTCATAGGTGCCCAGATCCTTGCCGTTTTCATCCTCAAGCTGGAACTTTACGCCTGCCAGAGGATTGCCGGAGCTGTCGGTTTTCTTAAACTCGTAGTGATTCGGGATATTGACGCACAGGATGGGCTTCGGCTCCTTCCAGCCGTCGTGCACCTGGAAGCGGATATCCTCCATCTTTGAGTAGCCTTCCGGAGCAGCGTTTTCCCGGATGATCCATTCACCGTAATCGAAGTTTCGGAAGATGATCACACCGTCTTTGTCGCTGACCGCGGTTTCCACCTTTTCCATCGTGGCAGCGTTGTAGAGCGAGAACTCAACGCCGGGGATGGGCTTGCCGGAGGTGTCCGCCTTGATGCACATGATCTTCTTTTCGGGATCGATCACAGTCACGGCTGGCTTGTCCGTGTTGGTGTAGCCCTCGTCAATGGTGATGGAGATCACATCGCGGCTGACCAGATAACCTTCCGGAGCGGACAGCTCACGAATGGTATATTTCCCATAATCCGCGCCGACGAAACGGGCCTTGCCCTCCATATCGGAGACAGCAGTCATCACCAGCTTGCCGCTTTCGTCATACAGGCCGAACTCAGCGCCCTGCAGCGCCGTGTTGTTCTGATCGACCTTCTGGATCAGGATCACGGACTGACAGTTTTCCAGCGTGGCAATCGGTTCCTTGGGATTGACGAACGTGCCGTCAATCTTGATGGGCACCTTCGTGAAGTTCTTCAGATAGCCGGTCAGGGTTTTCGTTTCCCGAATGGTGTATGTGCCATACGGGATCTTTTCAAAGGTCACAAGGCCCTTTTCATCCGATACCGCTGAAGCCTGCTGCGTGCCGTCCTCCCGGAAGAGACCGAACTCCACGCCGGCAAGGGGCTTATGGTATTCATCCACCTTCAGAAGGCTGAAGCGCGTGTAGTCATCCGCCACGGTCGCTTTGCCCTCAATCTGGCCCTCGGAATTGATCTCAAAGGCCAGCTCGGTCACGCACAGCTCATAGCCCTCCGGAGCCAGCACCTCGCGGTATGTATACTTGCCAGGAACCGCCGGGAAGGCAGGCAGATAGCCGTCATCTCCGGTGTAATCCTTCAGCACGGTCTTGCCGTCCGCGCTCTTCACCTCAATCAGGGTGTGCGGCAGATAATCCGTACCGGTCAGATCCGTCTTGGACACGCGCACATCGCTGTGAATCAGCTCGTTGACCACCGGCTCGTCCAGGTTGATAACGATCTCATTGTTTTCCGTGCGGAAATCATCGCTGATGACCAGCAGGTAATCCGTTTCGCTCAGCTTCCAGCCCTCCGGGCCATCCAACTCTCTGACATAGTATTTCCCATGCGGGAACTGACCCTTGAAGCTGATCCTGCCGTCCTTGTCGGAAATTGCGGTTGCCAGCAGTGTATCGGCATCGAGAACGCCACTCGCATAGGAAATGGACTCGCCGTTATATAGGCCGAAGATGAAGCCCTCGCCGGGAACACGGGTCAGGGTGGTATGCGTCATGCCGTCCTTGTCCGTCTCGGTCTTCAGAACCTCTTTCTCCTTCAGCATGCTGATCCGGGTGGACAGATAATCATTGACCGCAATCACGCAGACATTGACCATCGGCGTCACATGATCTCGCGCTTCCAGAACCACATCATATCGGGTACTGTCGAAGATATACCCTGCGGGAGCTGATACTTCCGTCACATAGTAATGACCCAGCGGCAGCGGTTCTGTCTCTGCCGTGCCGTCCTTTGTGGTGAGCACAGCGGCCACTTCGTCCGCCTTGAACCAGAGGGTGCCGTCCTTGCCGACAATATCCTCCACCGCACGCACCTCAAACACCGCACCGCTCAGCGAGCCAATGTTATACATGGGCGTGTGCACCGTATAGCCGAAGGGATCCTGATGCTCGTTAAAGCCAACCAGCACCGGGCCCTGCTTCTGAACCTGAACCCGCCCCTTGACCGGCGTATTGGTCACCGTGATTTCCTGAATCTCCGCCGATTCAGCCATCGCCATGACAGGAAGGCAGAGGATCAGCAGAAGCAGCGCCATCAGGATGACCGGAGCTTTATTCTTTGTGAAATACATCCGTTATACCTCATTTCTCAGTTGGTGAAAGAGAGAAGGCAGCGGATTTCGCCGCTGCCCTCATGCTCACTTCACAGGATCTGCCGTTTCTTCCGCCTGGGTATCATCCGTCTTTACTTCCGCGGGAATCCGGACCGTCACAGAATATCCGTCATCCAGATAATCATCCGGCACACGGGTTTCAACGATCTGGTATTCGCCCCAGGTCAGCAGCGGCGTTTCCACTGTGCCGTCCGCGCCGGAGGTAATGACCGCGACGATTTCGCCGTCATTCTCACCGTTATGGGAAGGAAGACCGGAAATCCGGGTCACAGTGAACACCGCGCCAGGCAGGCCCTTGCCAGTTTCACTGTCGGTTTTCACGATTTGGATCTTGCCCTGCACCGGCATATTGGTAACGGTGCGGGTGACGATCTCATCCATGCCCACAGTGATCTTCTCGCTCCAGAGCTGATCCACGTAGCCCGTGGGATTGGCATGCTCACGGACGATGTAATCTGCCGGGAACAGATCCGGAGATTCCGCGATCCCGTCCTTGCCGGTTGTCATCTTCGCAACCAGGTCGCCGGGATTGCCATCCGCGTCAACCGTGAAAATGTCGAACTGCACGCCGGCAATCACATGCTTGTCCAGCTCATCCTGCTTGAGGATCTTGATGCGGCCAGGCGCGGGCTGATTCTCAACCGTCGCCAGCAGCGTGGTGGGATTGATATAGGTGCCGTCCACGTCCACCTTCCATTCCTTGTCGGAAGGATGATAGCCGTAGGGAGCGCTCAGCTCGCGGATGGTATAGCTGCCATACGGGATCTTCGTAAACAGCACAGAGCCGTCCGCCTTGGAGGTGGCCTCCTGAATCTTGGTATCCTTCGCGTCAAACAGTCCGAAGACCGCGCCGGGCAGAGGCTCGCCGTTATCCTTGACCTTCTTAAGCTCCACCTTGTTCAGCTCATCCCGGATCACGGTATCGCCGGTCACCTTGCCGTCCGCTGTGACGGTAAAGGTTTTGATGGCGACATTCAGCGCGTAGCCGGAAGGTGCATAGGTTTCCTTGAAGGTGTAGGTGCCGGGCACAACGGGAATATTGGGAATCTCGCCCTTACTGTTGGTGTACTCGCGGTAAATGGTATTGCCGTCCGCGTCGTACACCTCGATCAGCGCGCCGGGCAGCTTTTCCGCGCCGGTGATATCCGTCTTGGTGATCGTGACCGGCGTATAGATCAGGTGATTCAGGATCGGATTCTCCAGATACACAGTAATCACATTCTCACTGGCAGCCTTGTTGGCACTGGTCAGCTTCACCGGATACTTTTCCGTACTCAGCAGCCAACCCTGGGGCACGGAGATTTCCTTCACGTAGTAGTCCCCATGCGGGAACATACCGGAGAAGGTCAGGTTGCCCTTGGCATCTGTCGCGCCGGTAGCCATCAGGGTGTTGGCCGGAAGCTTCTGATCATTGCCGTAGGTGATGACGGCGCTGTTGTACAGCCCGAACACAAAGCCCTGACCGGGAACCACTTCAATGGTCTGGTGAATCATGCCTTCCTTGGTTTCGGTCAGCTTCAGGTTTTCCTTCGCCTTGCGCAGCGTCACACGGATCGGCAGGTAGGTGTTGGAAGCAGAGACCTTGACCTCAACGACTGCCGTCTTCTTGTCCACGGAAGACAGGGTGACATTGTAGGGGGTGCTGTCAAACACATAGCCGTCCGGAGCGGAGATTTCCTTCAAGTAATACTTGCCCAGGGGCAGGATCTTGGACTTGACCGCGCCGGTAGCGCTGGTGGTCAGCTTTTCCACCAGCTCGTCTTTCTTGTAGAAGGTGGTGCCTTCCTTGCCGACAATATTCTCAGCGGCGTGCAGCTCGAAGACCGCACCGGCCAGATATCCATTCTGATACACAGGCTTCATCACGGTATTGCCGTAGGAATCCTTTTCGTCCGCAAAGCGAACCAGCTGCATGCCGCTCTTTTCCAGCACGATGTCCCCGCGCACAGGTGTGTTGGTGACAGTGACCGTGACGGTCGTGGGCTCATCCGCGGCGTAAGCATAGGGAATCTGAATACAGGACAGCAGCATGACCACTGCCAGCATCAGGTGAAGAAAGCGCCTCATCTTGAACATATCTCAATCCTCCTCAGTTACTTAATCCAGACAGTGGTGGTATAGCCGGAATCCAGATAGCCTTCCGGTACGCCCGTCTCGACGATCTTGTACTCACCCCAGGGCAGGATGCCGGTTTCAGCGATACCCTGCGCGTTGGTGGTGATGGTGGCGACAACCTTCCCGATGTCGGAAGCATTGTCCGATTCAGGACCGGAAAGCCGAGTGACCGTGAACACGGCACCAGGCAGCGGCTTTTCCGTTACCTTATCCGTTTTGACAATCCGGATGCGGCCGGAAATCCGGGCGTTGGTGAACGTCGTGGTGGAAGTCACACCGGCAACCACAGAAACGCTCTGGGAAGCAGACGCAAGCTTATAACCCTGAGAAGCCGTCTTTTCCCGCACCGTATAATTGCCGGGCTGAAGACTGGCAAAGGTGGCCATGCCCTTGGCATTGGTGGTCGCAGTGGCAACCACGCTTCCGGCACTGTTGAGCAGCTCGAACACGGTACCCTTCAGCAGAATGCCGTCCTCTGATTTCTTTGTGACCGTGATTTCGCCCAGCTTCAGTTCAAAGGTGACGCTTCCGTTCTTCAGAGGAGTCGGCGCGCCATACAGTGGTACCAGGATCTTCTGGATAGCCACGGAAGGGACGCCGACGAGGAAGTTGGCTTCCTCATCACTGGAGGAAAGCGACTGCATGGAAACAGAGAACTTGCTTTGGGTGGATGTGATCTGGATGGTGTCGCCGCTCTTCACGTAGTAGTAGCTGCTGTCCGATCCGCCGCTGTTGCCGGTGATCGTACCGGCAGACTTGGGAATGCGGATCAGATCGGCATCCGTGGTCAGTGTAACCGTGCCGATATTGCTGCTGCCGGAAACGCTCAGGCTCTGATTGGAGGCGGTAATGTTACCCGTGATGCTGGCACGGGCAATGCCGTTTGCAGCCAGCCAGCGCGCATATTCCAGACACACGGCAGGAGCGCCGCCGGAAAAGGAATAAAAGTTATCCATATCCCAGTAGCTGCGCACATACTGAGCGCCTTCCAGCTGCTTGATCACTTCACGCATGGCAAACTGACCGGCAACGCGGCTCCATACTTCATTATTGGAATCGCTCCGATTCAGGGCCATGAAGGGATACGTATGACGCAGCACCCATCCCAGGGCATGCATTGTACTGGCCTTATAGCGGACACCGGTGGTGCCGCCGTAGGCGGAGTTTGTCACGAAGGTGTCCAGATCCACCAGCTCATAAGGGCCTTTGGCGCTCTGATTGGAGCCGGAGCCCTCACCGGGACCGGAGAGATTATGTTCCAGGCAGAACACCGTAAAGCCCTCCAGATAGTGCGGGGTGGCATAGATTGTGCCGTGGGCAGCGGACTTTGCCAGCTGCGGGTAATCGCTATCCTTGCCGGAGCTGCCGTACAGACCGGACTGCCAGGCATAGAAGCCGCCGACTGAGCCGTTGATGTTCTTCAGCGTAAAGCCGTTCATGGGCGTAGCCTTGAGCATCCGTCTTCCGCTGTTTCTGATCTGCTGGAGATATTCCAGCGTGTACGCAAAGTCCGTGACGGTGCAGCCTTCTCCCGCGGATACACCGGTTTCATCCAGCAGAATCCAGCAGGTCGCGTAATCCGTCCATTTCATGGTGCCGTCCTTGAAGTCATCTCCATAGAGGAAACGCACCTGATACCAGACACGGCCGGTTTCATCGAAATCGACGGACAGGATCTGAACGGTGGCATCCTTCACGAAGTTGCCCAGATATTCACTGCTGTAATAGGTTTCAGCGGCCTGAGCATCCATGGCGGCAAACACGCGGGTTTTGGTGGTGACACTGACGTAGGACCCAGCAGCGGCATAGGCCGGCTCTTCAGGGATTTCCGAAGTCTCTTCCTGCGTATCCTCTTCTTCGGTTTCTTCCGGAAGGGTTTCCGAAGTTGCGGGGTCTTCTTCCGAATCAGAGGTCGGTTTCGCATCGGCCATAGGCTCATCCTGCGCAGTTGCCTGGGGTTCATCCGCAGGCATGTCTTCGACAGGATCAGTCTGTTCGGTCGGGTCAGCTTCCGGCAGTGTTTCTTCTGCCTGGTCAACCGGGACTTCCGCGGGCTCTTCCTGAACAGGTTCCGCCGCAGGCTCATCTGCCGGCTGTTCCTCGGAAGGTTCGTCCGTGGGTTCCACGTCAGAAGGCACTTCCTCAGGCTCAACCACGGGCTGCGGTTCTGCTTCAGTAACAGGGTACGCGCCATTCACCAGGAACAGGCTCATCATGCCGATGGCCGTCATGCCCTGACCCACAGGAAGGAAATTGACCTCACGGATGTCCTCATCCAGAAGGTATTTCTCATCCAGATCCTTGGCGGAAACAAAACCGGTGACCACGTTTCCGTCCGCATCCAGGAGCCAGACTTTGACGGTGCCGTGGTCGGTGAACTTGGTCGCCATGAGCAGGAAAACATCTTTGGTTGTAGAGAAAACAAGGGTGTCCGCATCCAGATCATCTGTGCTGAACACATCCGTTTGTCTTACCGTTGCCACATAGATATGGCCATAGGTATCAATCGCCGCCTGCAAAGGATGGCGATCATCCTGAACCGGATCAGCAGCGTCCTGCTCGGTTTCGACCGGCGCTTCCGCTGCCGGTTCTTCTGCCGGAAGCTCTTCTGCCGGGATCTGCTCTTCCTGGGCCGTCTCATCCTGAGACATTTGCTCCTCAGGCAGGGCTTCAGAAATGGAAGGCGTCTCTTCGGGATCGTCCTGCTGTACATCTGATTCCAGATCAGTTTTGCTGGCCGGAGTTTCCTCGGAATCGGGAATCTCAGCTTCCATGGCAGGCACAGTTTCCTGCTCAGGGGCTGCTTCGGCATCATCGGGAATCACTTCGACGCTGATGTCCTCTGTCGGGATCACTGTCTCTTCCGCCATTGCGCCCATGGGCAGACAGGTCAGCACCATGAGCACCGACAGGATGAGTGCAGTGAAACGCTTGAATCTCGCTTGCATTTGCAAACCTCCTTATTCTTGTACAGCCATGACGATAAGCCGCCCGCTGGCTCCGCCGTAGCTGCGATCACAGGTGATCAGGGTCAGAATGTTGTCCTCAGCCGTTACCTGAACACCAGTATCAACGAGGGATTTTTTGACGGCGCGATTAACGAAACGCTGGAAGCTTTCATCACTGGAGAAGGATGCCGTTGCCGCGTCCCAATCGCTGACCTTCATGTTGAGCACCGCGAAAACGCGGTAAGAGCGTTCTCCATACAGACTGCTTATGCGGATGAGGCCATGAGCAGAGCAGTAGGAGGCATCCTTGTAATCCATAAGGGTGCTGAACATAGCGTCACTGTGGCTGATATGATGGCCGTAGATCGCTATGTTCTTGCTGGGCTTCTGATAATCTGAGCTTTTCAGGGAAAACAGGCATCCCAGCTTGCTTTCCTTTCCGGTAAACAGGTGATGGAGGTAATACTCCGTGTTGTCCGAACGGACAACGGGGTAATTGATCTTTGTGCCCGGAATGGACAGCCAGGCAACAAAGTCCCTGTTCTGCGCAAGGCACGCATCCAGATCAATGCCGGAGCCCGTCTGTACCGGTGAAGCTGTTGGAGCAAAGGGCTTTTTCGTAGGCGTAGCTGTTATTGCCGCAGATGGAACAGCCGTTGGGTCTTCCGTTGGCATCACAGGCGCTTCCGTCAATTCCGGCAGGTCTGTAGTTGCCGGTTCGTCAGACGGCGCGGGGGAAGCAGAATGCACTTTCGCCGTTTCCGCATCTTCCACGCCTTCGTTCTCCAGCGCTTCCGTTCCTGAGAGGTCGGGCAATACGACCGGCATTTCATCCTGAGACGGTTCTTCTGTAGGTGCTTCCGTCCTCTTCGGAAGCGGCAGAACCGGTTCGGGATTTATTTCCGGCGGCATGTATTCCAGGGCCAGGTCCTCATACGTTTCTTCATCCGCCTGATAGGAGGAAACCTGTGTTACCACAGGATAGAAGAAGAGGAGCAGACCAACCAGGAACAGCAGAGCAACCAGCTCAATGTCCTGCTTTTTCGATGGCTTTTGCACGTCATCACTCCATTCAAAAAGCGCACATCACAATCGACGTGCGCCTATCGTTCCTGGGCCTGCTGGCGTTTCTTCAGCCAGCTGTCCAGCAGTCTGATGATGATATTCTCCATTTGTTTGGCCGTGTAGGATTTGGGGAAATACTTTTTCAGGGTATCATGGCTCAGCGTAACGGAATTGTAGAGCGGCTTCTTTTCCTCAGATATGATCTTATGGACCGTATCCTCGGTCAGCGTGCCTTCCTTGCTTTCCTGCTTGATTCGCTGGGCCTGAGACAGGGACGGCGTTTGCTGTGTTTCATCCAGCGCACGCTCCACCCATTCCTGCTCCTGCGGCTTCAGGAAGGAAAGCTCGACCGCCGGGGTGAAGCCCAGTTCGCCATTATCCACCTTATCCCGAAGCGATTTAGTCAGTTCATTCAGGCGAATGAAACGCTGAACTTGCCGTGGACTTTCGCCGGCATCTTCAGCAATAATCTCTCGCGCTTTCTTCGGTTCCAACTTGTGGCCAAATTGGCCACAAGTTAAATCGCGCCGTTCTCCACGGTGTTTTATGGCATCCAGCTTCATCTGATACGCTTTTGCGCGTTCGCTGGGCAGGATGTTCTCGCGTTGAAGATTGCTGTCCACCATGATGATCGTGGCCTCGTCATCATCCAGATCCCGGACAATGGCCGGAATCTCTTCGACCCCGGCGAGCTCGCAGGCACGTTTTCGCCTGTGCCCGGACACGATCTCATAGGTTCCGTCGTCCATGGGACGCACGATGATGGGCACCAGCACCCCGTATTCCCGGATGCTTTCCACGGTTTCCTTCATGCGGTCATCGTCCACCACACGGAACGGGTGATCCTTAAAGGGAACGAGATCAGAAAGAGAAAGCTGTTCGATCCGCTGATTGCCGCCCTGACGGGTTTCCTCCGTGGAGAAGATACTATCGAATGAAGCCAGCTCGATGTTTTTGCCGCTGTTCTTCAATCTGTAGCACCTCCTTTGTCAGCGCATGGTATGCCTGAGCCACCTTACCGCCAGGATCATGCTCAAAGATGCTGGTGCCTTCGGCGCTGATCTCCGCCGCCCTGACAGACCGGGGAATTTCTGCGTCGAAGATCTTGATTTTTCCGCCGTATGTTTCCCGAAGAAGCACCGCAATCTCTTTGCTGTTGTTGGTTCTGCTGTCAACCATCGTCAGCAGCACGCCGTCAATTTTCAGCCTGTGATTGATGTTCTGCTTCACACGGGCAACTGTTCCCAGCAGCTGCTCCACACCTTTGATGGACAGGTACTGCGCCTGCACCGGGATGATGATGCGATCCGCAGCCGCCAATGCGTTGATCGTCAGCATCCCCAGAGAAGGACTGCAATCCAGCAGGATATGATCGTAATCCTTGCTGTAATTCGCCAGCACCCGCTTGAGCGTGGTTTCCCGGCTCATGGCGTTGACGAGGGAAACCTCCATGCCAGCCAATGAGATATTGGCCGGGAGAAGATCCACGCCTTCGTCGTGATGCAGAATGCCTCCTGGGTCAATGGGCTTATCCGTCAGCACGTCTGCCATCTGATCCGCCAGCGTATTGGAAAGAGCGTCCGGCTGCGGGTGCCCTAGGCTGATGGTCAGTGATCCCTGAGGATCACAGTCCACCAGCAGAACTCTTTTTCCCTCATGCGCCAGATCAGCGCCCAGGTTCACACAGCTGGTGGTTTTGCCGGTACCGCCTTTCTGATTGACGATACCGATGATGCTTACTCCGCCCATGATCAAACCTCCTTTCGTTGGGCCAGTTTTTATGGAGAATCATCTGTCGGAAGGGAAAAAGAAAAGCACCAGGCGCATTTGCCTGATGCTCTCTCGTCCTTCTTTGACAGGATACAGTATAGCATAGGAGGGGGCCGGTGTTAATATGGTACAGGGACGACATTCAACGACAATTTCACGACACTGAACGACTTCTTTTTGGTTTGTATGAAAAACGCAAGCATTTTGCAAAAGTTCATATGAAAGACGCAATTGTGGTCGTGAGGCATTTATGTTACGTGCATGCCGTGTTTGCTCACAAGCATTCTCTCAAGAAACGGTTTAATGGAAAAATAGATGATTGCGTTCACTTTTCTCCGCTGCCTTTCTGTCAGCGGTAAACGTCGATTGAACATATCCATCATGAACTGATAGTCAAAATACCCATTATGACCGTTGTACTTGCTTGGCTTGAAAGCATCTTGCTCGTACAGGTAATCCAACAGTTTTCTGGAAAAGTAATCTGTTGTGAGCTCGATGCGCTTCTTATCCTTTATAGCATGCAGCAGTTTGAAGAGCGACTCGTACAGCGATGTTGTATAGTTCAAATCATCACGTTCAAATTTCTTGATGCATCTGCTGCCGATGGGAAACAGCTCGTTTCCATTGTTCTGGTTGCGGATTGTATAAAGGTAACGAAGCTCTTCCTTTCCACAGATACAGTTCGACTTACACTCCTTGTCTTCATCGCAATCCTCAATTTCCCATTCTTGCACAGCATCCTCCCAGGTTGAACTGTCAGATTCGCTGATAACCTGGTTGATTAAGTTCTCTGTATAGGTAGCCATCATGACCTCCTGTTTCCAACTTTCGATTGATCGGTGGGTTTCTGCTTTAAGCTCCCTATGGAAAAGCCTTCCAGGCCTTTCCATAGGGGCTTTCGGTATTTGCAAAGTTAGCAGGCTTCCTGTGCTTGATTGCTGTCAAGAACCCGCTGAAACTCCCTGATCGCTGCATACTCCCTTCTTTGCGCCTGCCGGCCAGAAATGAATTTCTCTTTTCCGATTTCAGTAAAGGTTTTCCCTTCAAAGTACCGGTCGATCAGGATTTCGGCGCTCTCAGGCTTGATCTGATCCATGAGCTTCATTGCTTCCCATTTCTGCTTCAGGTATTCAACAGTCTGCGCTTCCACTTCCTTTTGCATATCCACAATCATGGCAATGGTGTCCGCCATGACGGAGACATTGGTTGTATGCGAAACCTGTTCCTTATCCATGGGGGCCGAAGTGCTCAGGAGGCGGTCTCTCAGCTTTTGAATCTGCCGCATTTTGATCTGAATCCTGGATTCTTTGTTCCGTAATGATTTGAGATATTGACGTGCGTTCATCTTACCCCATACACCTCCCTGTCCAGCATTTCGAGTATCATAGGGCCATTACTGGAATCACTGAGAACTTCAAACCATTCACTAAGAAAGAAGTGCCTGATCGATTCCATATCTTTTTCCAGAACCTGTTTCTCATAGCTGTTTTCAATGGATTCAAGTTTCCGGGCAATGGCCCGATAATCTTCCGCCGCCTGCTTGATCACCGCTATTCCGAGCTCCTGGAAAGGATCAAGAGGCTGTACCTTTTGCTCCTCAACATGAAACAGCTTCATTCATGTCCTCCCATCCCAATCTTTTCGGTCACTTCCGGCTTAGGCCATGCCTTCACCCAGGTCAGCGTACTGTAATAGGCTTCACGCTGCTGATTTCGGATCGCCTTTTGCTCCTTACTCTTCGCCTTCTTCCGGTGTGATGCGGCTGCCGCAGCTGCTTCGGCGGCTTTCTTCTGTTTCTGGGCAGCCAGTCTTCTCTGCTTCCGTTCTTCATAAGCGATATGTGCAAATGCAGCACCCGCAGTGGGGTCCGCGTAACCTTCACTGTTCCTGTACAAACTCAGCTACCTCCTTGGTCTTCTCTTTTGCTTTGAACTCGATATATTCGTAGATTCCAAGCAGCAGGCTGCGCATCAGCGGATAGTCCTTCCATTTCGCATCCAGCTCACCGACATCTTTAGCCGCCGACATCCACCATTCCACGGCGTCTTCATCCTGATTGGCAGGCGGCAGGCAATGATCCGAAAAAAACTGGTACGCTTCCTTAAAAACCTGCCATTCTTCGTTGGTTACATTGCCGTGCATGTGCTCATCTCCAATCCTCAGGCAGTTCAGCGTTATCAACCACTGTAAAGCCGGCCATCGTCAGCTGCTCGATCTTTTCTGTCCATGCGTGCTGGGGTGGAAGCCCCTTCACATCGGAAAGCGTGCGGCTGCGCCGGTCGAAATACAGCTTGATGATTTCATCGACAATACCCAGATCGCGATTTTTCATGATCTCAATGACGGTGCTGACATCCGGCTCAATGACCAGCTTGGGATAGACGGTCTTGTAGCGCATCATGAAGTCCGCGTTGACTCTGTGAACCATCATCACGTTATCCGCCGCATTGGTGATGTCTGCCGTGCCGCTAATGTCACCCTTTCGGGGAAAGGCTTCTGTTTTTCGCGGATGGCAGATGAAGTGAACGTGGATGTTCAGCTCCTTGGCCATGGCGGAAAAGCGTTTGACGATCCGGGTCTGCATGTCGTACTTGTCCATAGTTCCGGTGGGAATATCGAGGGCCATGAGGTTGTCGATGATGACGACAGAGGCTTCATTTTTCTTCACCCAGTCATAGATCGTGTTCGTGACAACCTCCCAGTCTGTACCAAAGTCGTTATCGTAGATCGAAAGCTTGCCGGTCAGCATGGCGTCCAGCTTTTCCTCAATGCCGGGCTTCAGGCAGTAATGGTTCTGATTCAGCGGATCCTGCATCACAAAGTCAGGGCCGGCTGCCTGAAGCAGCACCCATTCCCGGACGCGGGAAGCAGTCATTTCACCGGAAAACATGGCAACCTTAAAGCCTTCTGTAATGGCAGCCAAGCCGATCTGGCTCACCAGGGTGGATTTTCCTGACGCATTGCCGCCGCTCCACACGGTCATCTCTCCTTTGTTGAAGCCGCCGATCTTGGTATCCAGTGCCTGAAAGCGGGACCGGATCACGACGATCTTGCTGCGGTCGTAATTGGGAATTTCTGCGAAGTCCAGCATTCTCGGCTGCCCTGACTTGACCGCAGGAGCCGAAGCTTCTGTACCGCTGGGAAGCGGTCTGGAGGGAACGCTGGTGCTGACAGCCTGATGTACTGTATAGGGGCTGTTGGCATAGGCGGCAGGATCTACTTTTTCACGGAATTCATGCCAGTGGTAACCGGCGCAACTGTTGTGGAAGCAGTGGAAACCATAGCTGCCGTTGCTGTAGGCAAAGACTGCTGCATCCCCATGCTTGTGGGAACTGTCAAAGGGGCATTCCGCCAGCTGATACTTCATGCCGGTGCTGATCGGGATCTTCTTAGTGACCTCAATGTGATGGTCTGAAAGAAACTGATCCAGGTTGAACGAAGTGGAAGAAGTACCGCGCTGCCGGGGATTATCCTGAGGAGGCACCGCCTTCTGTCTTTCGGCAGCAATGTTCCTGATCAGATCCATCGGCGTTTCCTCGACCTTTTCTGGTTTCCGGATGATTCCACTCCTCCGGTGAGGCCGCTCCGGCGTGCTTGCTCCCTTTGTAGCCATCGTGCCGTAAAGCTTGGTGATACGGGCTGGATTGAAAACTGCCGTGTCAATCTTGACCTGCTCCGTGCTGAACCACATATCGAGGACGGCCAGGAAATCTGCCAGTACCTGCTTTTCTTTCGGGCTTGCGTGAATATGAAAGAGCAGATGATAGCCGTTGCCACTGTCTGCGACGATGGGCTCGCTGAAGCCCATGGCCATCAGCTTTTTCATCGTCATGCCGGCCACCCGGCGGGCAGCTTCCTTCTCTTCACGGGAAGCGCTGACGCCGCTCGGTCTGACCGGATCCGCGTCAATCAGCAGCCATTGGTATCCGGCTATATCGCTGTCCGTGGTCGTCTCGTGGGGACGCTCTATCAGACGCTCATGCTGTTCCCGTGCATAGCACGCGCTCTTCACGCGATTCATCGTCTGGTAGAAGGTGCGGTTCGGATACCGGGAGAGCTCTTTGGCTATGGCTGGACTGTCCGCTCTGAAATACCCGCTGATTACAGGCTTGGGATCAATGCTTCGGATTTCAATGATCTCATCCGGCTCATGCAGCAGGCTCAGTCCGCTCACCTTGACGTCCATTCTTCATCCTCCTCGTCCGGTTCAGCCGGCTGTACAAAGCTGCGCCAGGTTTCCTTCTCCAGCCATTTCACAATCCCGGGAACAAAACGTCCGTTTTCCTCAAGCCAGCCGGAAGACTGTTTTTCTGCCTCCAGTGCGGCCAAAATGGAATCGATCGTCGCGCCTTCATCGAGCGCTTTCGCTACCAGCCGAGCTGCCTCTCTTCTCAGGTTTCTCCGAGGGGCGGGGTAAGCGATCCACACATCGGTAAAGCCCTGGGGTTCTGATGTTGATAAAGAAGCTGTACTATTCTTCTCTATAGGGTTAGGCTCCATGGTGGAGCCACCATCGCTCTTTCTGGCTTCACCGTGAGGCCAGTGTGGCTCCATCGTGGAGCCAGTCTTCTGACCGGTGGCTCCATCATGAGGCCAGTCCGATTTTGCTGCTGGCTCCGTTTGTGGCTCCACCATGGAGCCACCTTCAGATGTCGTGGCCTCGTTAGTGGCTCCACCATGGAGCCAGTCTGAAGAGGCGTCGATGGTATCCATCCAGTGAACGATATGCAAAAGTGTTCCAGCATGAGAAACACTTCGGACAGTAATCAGACCGGCAGATATAAGGGCCTGCAGCTTTCGATCCAGCTTGTTCCTTGACCAGATTAGTGCCTCCGCGGCATGACGCCCTGAAAACGGCATATCTCCAGGCTGCAAAGAAAACCCACGCCATTTGAAAACGTTATGGCTCGCGCGGGAAAGGCAATAGAGGTACAGCTTGACCGCACCGTCGTCCTGCCAGATCTGTGCGGCTACTGCCTGTGAGATCAATTCAGCTAACTGCTTCATGCCAGGAAACACGATCCTTTCTTCTCCCGCGAATGTGCCGGTGCCAAACAGCCGACACATCCGCGGGTCTAATGTTTATCTTGTCTGCCTATTCCGGCGTATGGTCAGGTGTACGTGTACCTGGAGCCAGAGATCCGCTTCGAGCGGAAGCTCGTCATCGCCGCATTCTTCTGCATCAGGGCCTTCATCTGAAGGCGGGCACATGCTGCCGAACCCTTCGCATTCATCGTCTGCTGCTTTATCCGAATCTGATTTCTCTTCATAGCGGTCATCGTACTGATCCTCCATTTCGTTCATCGCAAGAGTGCTGAAAGAAACCGTTTCATCTGAGGGAAAGAGACTGCTGAGATCCAGGTCATGAGGAACACTGCTTTCTGCTTCTGCCATCAGGCGACGACAGAGCGGACACACATAGCTGCCGGATTTCAGTGCGGCACGGTTCGTGAGAGCCTCAATCGGTGTCAGACGGACTTTTTCCCTGCAAAGCCTGCATTCGGCAGTTGGAACAACCGGCGGATACCCCTGAATCCAATGTTCCTTGGGACAGCAAGTGTTGATGATGTACATGCGCTACCTCTCTTTCTGACGGATGATGCTACCCGCCACCTCTCTATGTAAAAATCGAGGCAAAGTGGCACCACTTTCAGAAAAAAATGTTTATGTTTTTCCGAAAAAACTTGAGCATGACATTCATTTTGCAATCAACCACTTGCCTTGCCAGTCCAATGCGCTTTGCTATTTCTCGGTTAGAGCAATTCTCTTCGCACCTGAGTCGAAGGATCAGTGCGCCATAATGAACCAACTCATCTGCTTTTGCATATACACTTTCCATGGTGATGGCTGACAGAACTTGAGTTTCAACATCACAATCATCTGCCATGATCAAGGAATGCTCCATATCGAACTCTTCATCGCTCCAAATACGGCCTTTCGTGTGCCACGGACATACCATGCAGTCACCATTGCAGGCATTGTAGTTTTCCTGGGCACAGCGGAGCTCATTGCGCGCGTTATAGCGAATATGGTTGTTTTCTTCGCAGATCATTTGGTACACCTCCAGTGATACAGTGATTTTTCCCCGTTGACGATCCGGTAATTGGTACTAGTTTGCTCTCTGCTTTCCATGAAGAAAGCCCTCCTTTCGGTCGTTGCCGAATGGAGAGCTCCAGAGAGATAAGCTGCCAGCATAAAGCTACACAGCCGATTGAAGACTTGTCTCCATTCGGCTGCAGCTGCACTTCCAATGCTGGCTGCATTCGTATTCAGTTCAGGTCTGCTTTGTGTGGAAGCGGTACTGATCAGGCACCATCACGCTGCATTCCTCCGGCCGGATTTCCCGTCCGTGATGAGAGCATAGCATAGGCGCCTCAAAAACGTTTTCACGTTTTGAAAACTTGGAAAACCGTTGTGGCATAAGGCTTTTCCAGACTTCGATGGTCCTTTTGACCCCCAAAAACGGCCCTTTTCGGGGCTAAATCGGCCAAAAGTTTTCACGAAATGAAATTATTTTTTTCAGATTCTGAAAACCGCAGGCTCAGAAAGCCCAAAAACAAAAACGCCCTGTGCCGCTCAGCCAAGGCTAAACTTGACCAGCGCACAGGGCAATGCTTCTTTTGGTGCTGTTTTTGAAGGTGTTTTAGCTATATGCGAAGTATAATTGACGCGGTAGATGGTCTTTCTCTTTACAACAACACAGAAGCTATCGGAGGTAAGCTATGTACACAAAGAAAGAATTGGCTTATGCGGCGGACATCATTCGTAGAATCGCACGAGAGAACCATGTTTCTGAAGCGCAGGTACGCGCGGATATGCTGACAGCCATGACCATCGGGCGAGCCAACAAAGATCCGCTGATTCAGGCGCAGTGGGCAGAATTCCACTTTGCGGGAGCTGAACCCACTGTCGAAGAGTTTATCCTCTGGACAGCAGAAAAGATAAAGCAGCCTGTTATCCGTCATTGATCCGCTTACCCATGCTGTATGAGAAGAACTGCTATCAAAATTTCCAGAACAGCGTTGTCGCATTTCTTGAGAAGTGAGCAGAATGATTAGCCAAGCTCTGACAGATAATGTGCAGCTGTCATTGCAGAAACAAAAAATGGCCCGACTGACTTTTTGCTCAGCCGGGCTTCGCTTTACTGCTCATCAAAGAGCTTTTTATGGGATTCTACTACGTTTTCAATATCTTCCATGAAAAGGCAGTCCATGATGCACTGATACTTCAGGTACTTCACCATTACTGCCCTTGTAAATCCTGTCATGTCGAGGAACAGAGCAGAAAGCGGCGGCGGAAGCTGCAGGCCGATCACAATCCGCGTCACATCCTGGATGGAGTAAACATAACTGTCATCGTTGCACATGCGGCTGATCTTGGCTTCGCTAATGCCAGAAGCAGCAGCCAGCCCCCGCTGTGTCTTAACCCTGTCCTTAACCAGCTTGGACAGCGCCTTTGAAGGACGCCGAGGCAGTTCATCCAGGTATTCAAGGTTTTTATCCATGAGCTCTTCCAGCGTCATTCCGGTAATCTCGAAGGAGTGGATCATCAGATAGGATTCATTGTAATCCTGATCCGAATGAAGCTCACCAACACGATAATGCTGCGCAGAGATGTGATATGTCTTTGTGAATTTCAGGCAGCACTCATCTACATGCCCCAGTGCCCATGTGGTCAGCATATAGCCCTTATCGGTTTTGCGAACAAAATGAGACTGATTAACGCAGACATGGCCATCGGCATAGACAAAGGCATGGGTGCTGATCAGTTTCCGGAAGTCAGCATCCTTCTCATACATATCGGTGAACTGCGAACGGCTGATGACAAAGGTTTCTCCGGACGAGATGTTGTCTTCATCGAAAGCAAAATCAGCAATATAGTGTCCGTCAACATAATTGAGGGCACCCTTTGCACCAACGGAGCCCATGCAAATCATACGGGTTTTGATGATCGACCTTGCTTTCTGCTTGTCTTTAGCGATTCGGCTGATAATGAGAGCCAGCTTATGTCCGAGATTATCGTCTGTATTGGCAACATCCTTCCATTGCTTCCTAATAAGCGGCGCAATCACCGGCCGCGGGAACATGGCAGCGATGCCGACGAAGCTGGCCTGACGCTCAATCCAGCGGATGTCCTTTTCAGCGGGCTTGGATGCTTTGTCTGCCTCCTGGTATTCCAGCAAACGCAGGTCCGCCGCGTGCAGCTCCTGCAATTCAAAGAACATCGAGTGCCACTCGTAGTGGCCGCACTCATGATAGATCTCCCGGTCTACATCGCCCATATGCTCCCGATTGTCGTTGATAACAATCGTCTTTGCGGGGATTAGAATATCTGCCGCTTCCTCGTCATCTGTTCCCGAGCCATAGGCTCCGGATGCTACGACACGGGCATGTCCTTCCTTGAGATAAAGAACAGCAGAGGTGTAATGATTCCGGTAAAGGGAAACATGCTGAATCTTCAGGCCCATCGCTTTGGCCAGTTGGTCTGCTCCGTTTTCCCGATCTTTCAGCGCGTCTTCATCGCCGAGATACTTTTGCAGCATCTCAAGCACCAGGACTTCCATTTCCTCATAGGTGAGAACGGGCACAAGGTACTTGGTGAGTTTTGGCAGCTTCCGCTCAGGAAGAACATAGGTCGTGAAGTCCTTGATGCCCTTGTGCAGCGTGATGCCATCTTCCAGAGTAACTTCAGCAGTGAAATTGATATAGCGAATAATGAACCGGGGCAGACTGCCTTCCTTGGAAAGGCCAAATTTCAGCCGCACCTTGCAGTCAGCAATCAGATTGGTACGATCCACCCGCCATGGCTCCGCTCTGACTAGCTCCGTTCCATTGGGCTCAACAATGATTTCTGAATTCTTGCAGTCAACGTCGAGTCCTTCAACAAGATTCAGAGACATAGCCGCAGTCATTTCCTGCAGCAGCTCATCCATATAGTGGTTTGCAATGTATTTCTTAAAGCTCTGCAACACAGGAGCCATTTCGACGGATTTCTTTTCCTTTGCCATTTCAGTTTTCTCCTTAATGATACATCATGCCCGGCATTTTTACGCTTTCGCACTTATCCGTGGCGAGCATCGTTCTGCGGGCACAGTGACAGGCAGCCTGGATTGCATCCTTTCCGAACCGGTTGCGTATCTCATCGATCGCTCGATCCAGCCTGTTCCGTTTGTCATAAACCGGATAGTCACCAAACATATCGAGCTGTTCAGGCGTTTTTTCATCCTGAAGCTTCGCAGCCGTAATTGTCAGCGCTCTTACTGGCTTTTCCCACCTGTAATAGAGAAGGAAAAGCTCATAGGCAGCCTGGGCTATGATAGCCGCGCTCTGTGTTGGATAGTGGATCGGCGCAACATATTCGTGGTACATAAAAGAGTTATCCTTCACGTACAGGTGCACCGCTTTGGTCTTGCACTCATTGGCGATCATTCGATGACTGACGTCCTGGGCCAGTTCATCCAGCGCCAGCCAGACAGAATAATTGTCTTCAAGATCCTTCGTGCATGTCGCACCATGCCCGATGGATTTCGGAGCGGGGCTGTAATCTACCGGAGCAACCGCTGAACAGTCGGAGCCATTGGCAAACGCCTGTACCATGATCCCATTCTTTCCGAACTTATGAGCAATCAGCTCTGTCGGCGCGTTTGCCAGCTGGCCAATCGTTGAAATGCACATGCTGTGCAGCTTTTTTGTTGTTCGCGGGCCAACGTAGAGAAGATCAGAAACTGGAAGATCCCAGCACTTCTCTTTGAAATCAGATTTTCTCAGCACTGTCAGGGCATCCGGCTTTTTCATGTCGCTGCCCAGTTTTGCCAGCGCTTTGCTGAAGGATGCGCCTATCGAAACGGTCAGGCCGGTTTCATCCTTCACTGTCTGTCGAATTTCCTCAGCGACTGAAACAGCATCATCCTCGTCATAGGGAAGACTGATCCAGCACTCATCCATGCCGAATGGCTCGACATTGTTGCTGTAGCGTTTGTAGATACGCTGAAGAAGCTTTGAATACTTCAGATAGAGGTCGTAATGCGGCTTCACTACGACCAGGTTGGGGCAAGCCTGTTTAGCCTGCCAGTTCGCCATGCCAGTTTTTACTCCCATCTTTTTGGCGGGGTAATTAGCTGTCAGCACAATTCCGTGTCTTTGCTCGGGATCGCCGCATACCGCGATGCGCTGTTCCCGTAAATCGGGGTTCTCAACCATCTCTACTGATGCATAGAAGCAGTTAGCATCGGAATGGAGAATCATCATGAGTGTCACTTCCTTCCGGTGTCCACATCGACAGTGCTTATTATAGACACAGTTAATCATCATTTTCAAGATAGAAGATGGTTATTGGCGCATTTTGACGCCATGCCGAAAAACAGGCATTGACAAGCGCTGCTTTTGCCTATATTATTGACACAGTTAATGTCTATGGATGTTAAGAGTATGGCACGCCGGAAATTTGAAGCCACACAGGATGACTGCAAGAAAATCGTGATGCTGGAGACGCAGGGCACTGGTGCCTGCGACAACAAACGGTTTTATGCTGAACGTGTAAAGGCGCTGCGGACAGCTGCGAATGTGACGCAATCGGAGCTGGCAAGCAGAATCGGTGTTTCCAGATCCGCTGTGTTGAATTGGGAACTTGGACGCACACGCCCCGACATCAGCAACATTCCCACTCTCTGCCGGGTACTGAATGTTCCTATCTCTCAGTTTTTCTTTTCTACCGGTTCTGATACAGGGCTGAACGGAGAAGAGTCTCAGCTGATCCGTTTCTATCGGAACATGAATGAAAATCATCAGCACTTTATTGTGAAGATAGCCAGCGAGCTGGAAGCGATGGATGCACCCATGAGGGAACCTGCTCCCCTGATTCATCTGCTCATTCTGCCTTACGCAGAGGACGCCGTGGCTGCCGGTATCGGCGCTGATGGCTTTGAAGCCAACTGCCGGCAGTGCTTTGTGCATGACACACCGAAGCTGCGGGAGGCGGATATTCTCTTCCATGTCAATGGCGACAGCATGGAGCCCGAATATCCCAATGGCTGCACGGTGATGGTCAAGAAAGACGCCCAGTTGGATACCGGGGATGTCGGCGTTTTCTCTGTGGACGGCACGCTGTTCATCAAGGAATGTCAGTCTGACGGCCTGTATTCCTTCAATCCGAAGTATCCTCCGATGCTTTCAAAGAGTTTCGGTGAGATCAGAGTGATTGGCCGCGTGATCGGCATCATGGAGGATGGCGACTTTGCCAGCAATATTGAAGTCAGGGAATTCCAGGCACAGAAATGAGGGATCAACATGAAGTACAGGAAACAGTACATCGACGTTGATGTGGCCATCAGTGCTTCCGGGCAGATGCTCCCGCGGATCATACACTGGACAGATGGCCGTCAATATACTATCTCCAAGGTGAAGGCCGTTGTTCCGTCTCCGGCGATGAAGGCAGGCGGTCAGGGAGATCGGTATACTGTGATGCTCGAAAATCAGGAGCGTTTTCTGTTTTTTGAACGCCCGACGGATTCAGACGATGCTTCCATGGTAGGCAGATGGTTTGTGGAAGCACCCGTATTGACCAACGGGTGATGCTGACAAGGCAGCAGGTATTTCGCAGGCAGACCTACTTTCAGGAGGGTTAAGACAGAATGGCAAGTGAGCGCGGCAAGAGGAAGGATCGCCTTCTCTTCATTCTTCAGTACCTGATCAACAATACGGACGATGAACACCGGGTTTCTCAGCAGGAGCTGGCTGATCTGTGCGCTGAATCAGGACACGGCAGTGACAGACATCTGATCAGCAATGACATCAGCGTTCTTTGCTCCTATGGCTTTGACGTGATTTCGACCATGGAAGGTCGGAAGAAGTTCTACAATTATGGATGCCGGGAGTTTGATATTGCTGAGCTGCGAGCGCTGATCGACGCGGTTGAGTCTTCCGTATTTATCAGCCCAAAGAAGACGGAATGCCTGATTCGGAAGATCGCTGGCTTGTCCAGCTGCCATGACGCTGAGAAACTTCGCGCTTCTGTCTATACCGGCAAGATTGCCAAAGCGGAGAATAATCAGGTTTTCCTGATTATTGACGTAATCAATCAAGCGATCAATACCGGCCGGAAGATTGCGTTTCAGCACTTCTTCTATGATGGCAGCCGGCAGAGAGTCATGCGGAACAATGGCGAGATCTACACAGTATCGCCGTATCTGACCATCTGGAAGAATGATCGGTATTACCTGGTTGGGTGGGCAGATAACCGTTCAGAGATCCGCACTTTTCGGATTGACCGCATGGCCATGCCGATGCTCACAGAAGAGCCCGCTGTTCCACGTCCGGAAAGTTTTGATCCCTATACTTACTACTGCACGTTAACCAAGATGTATGGAAAAGGCCCGGAAATGGATATCACGCTGCACTGCGATGACACCCTGATGAACAACATCATTGACCGGTTCGGTGATGATTTCACTTTTGTACGGGCAGATGAATCGCATTTCCGTGCTACGGTTCACGTCAATGCCAGCGATACTTTCTGGGGCTGGGTATTTGAGTATGTTGGCAGAATGAAGGTTGTTGCCCCGGAAGAAGCCACACAGATGTATCGAGACCGGCTGAACCGGGCTCTGGAGGAATAAAGAAAAGGAGCAAATCAACATGAAGGAACAGAAGATCCTCAGTCATCAGAAGATACTTGAAGTATTGAGGGAAGAAGACCAGTTTTTCGTTTCCTGCCACCATCGTTCCCCAAAGGGAAGGGAAAGCGAAGATGTAGTGGATAACGCCTTTGACCGGCTGCGGCAGATTACGCCGCTTTCCTATATTGAGGTCGCCAATGCCTACAGCGAAATGAGGTGTCACTATGCCTGATGTTGAAAAGCAGAAGCAAGAATTCCTGTCCCTGTGCAGGGACAACATTCACCGGGACGGCCTGGAAGATCTACTGGGCTGGCTTCAGAAGTCTGATTTCTTCACCGCACCGGCAAGCACCCGTTATCACGGCGCTTACGAAGGCGGACTTTGTGAGCACTCCCTGGATGTCTATCATATGGCGAAAAAGACGATTGCAGGCTATGAGCTTGAACTGGCCGAGGAAAGCGTCACTGTTGCGACGCTCTTCCACGATCTTTGTAAGGTGAATTTCTATAAGAAGGACGTTAGAAACCAGAAAATCAACGGAGCATGGCAGGAAGTGCCGTGCTACACGATAGAAGAGAAATATTGCTTCGGCGGACACGGCTCCAAATCGGTTTATCTGGTGCAGCAGTTCATGAAACTGAAGACTGATGAGGCGGCTGCGATCAACTGCCACATGGGAGCAACTACTGGCGGCGATTCTGTTCGCGATACAAGCAACGCCTACGCTGCTTTTCCGCTCGCCTGGGTAACGCACATCGCCGATGAAGCCGCAACATATCTCTTGAAGCGATGAACCAATATGCATTTTGCCTCCCGATCACTGATCTGGAGGCATTTTCTTTATAAAAATTATCTACAAGTGGTGCCACTTTGCCTCGATTTTTACATAGAAGGGTGTGGGGGCTATACCTCCAACTAAAGATCAAGGAGCAAAGTGATGGAAATGATGCAGTTTCAGCAGACCATGAACAGGGGTCAGAACATTCCGCAGGAACGCCGCTGCTACTCGGTTGATGAATTAATGGAGATCCTGGGCGTTGGCCGCAAAGCTGTCTATTCCCTGATTCATCAGAAGGTATTTCCCACGATAAGGATCAACAGCGTGGGCTATCGGATTCCCAAGGAGAGCTTCCATGCCTGGCTGTATCAGCAGCAGTGATCTTCTTCCAGCTAACGCAGGCCGACGACAGACTAAAACTTTGGCGGAAGACGTGCTACCATCTCTGTTAGCTGAACGGAAGGAGGAAGCTGCGATGGCAAGTAGTGAAGCAACAACCATGACCGTGCGCGCCATGGGTGCCCTGCTGGGCCTGAAAAAGACAGAAAGCTACTATCTCGTCAACAAGAAGCTGTTCGACACTGTTGTGATCGCCGGACAGCTGCGCGTTATCAGGGCCAGCTTTGAAGAATGGTATGCCCGGCAGGACTGGTATAAAAAAGTCGATGGGGACCCGCCTGGCTCTGCGCTGCATGACAACATGTATTCGATTCGGGACATTCAGAAGATTCTTGGCCTTTCTAACGAAAGTGTACGAGAGCTGATCCACAGGGAGAAGCTTCTGACGATGACGCTGGAAGGCAAATTCTGGGTTCCGAAGGTGATCTTTGATGATTGGTATGCTTCGCAGTCCCGGTATCGGAACATGAAAGACCGGGAAAAAGATCGCGCCACAGAAGAAGCCTCCATGACAGTTCCAGAAATGGGGAAGATGATTGGCCTGGATCCTAGACAAGCCTGGAAGCTGTACTACGAACACAGAAACGAGCTGAAACTCATACGTATTGCGGATCGGCCCAGAATCACCAAAGCAAGCTTCCTGTACTGGCTTGAGGGTCAGAAAACTTACCACGTAAATGCTGATAAATATTGTCCCAAGCAGGAAAATAAGAAGGAATTCATGACAGTATCGGAAGCGGCGAAGCTGCTGAATGTTGGTGCTCAGCGGATCTATCGGGCACTGCAAAGCAACAAAGCCGAAGGAAAAAAGATCGGACGAATCTGGTATTTCAAGTACGCGGACATCCTGTTCGCACTTTCAGAGGAGGGATGATGAATGGCAACTATCGTAACACGCAATAACCGGTTCTGTGTTGTGTATTCATACTTCGACAAAGAAGGTGTACGCCGTCAGAAATGGGAAACATTTAAGACGATGAGCGAGGCCAACACCAGGAAAACAGAGATCGAATACACTCAGCAGCTTGGCACCTTCGTCATTCCCAAGTGCTCCACGTTCTCTGAGCTGATGACAGAATACGTGTCGCTGTACGGAAAGACGAAATGGTCACCCTCCGCCTACACAAGCAACACGGGATTGATCAATCACTATATCGAGCCGTATCTTGGCAAGCTGAAGCTGTCTGAGGTCACGTCTCATACGCTGGAAAAGTATTATCAGAAGCTCCTGACAACGCCGGCTGTTCCCGCTATCTGCGTGAGAAAATATACCAACGACACGCGCATGGTGACCACCGCCACGATTCGGAAAATACACAATGTGCTTCGCAGCGCTTTTACTCAGGCCATGAAATGGGATCTGATCGATAAGAATCCCGCTGTCTACGCCACGGTTCCAAAGCACGAATGTAAGGAGCGGGAAATCTGGGATGCGCAGACGCTGTTTAAGGCAATCGAGTGCTGCAAGGACCCTCGGCTGAAGCTTTGCCTTAACCTGGCCTTCTCCTGCACGCTCCGCATTGGAGAGCTTCTGGCTCTGACCTGGGACTGCGTTGATATATCCGATGAGAGCATCCAAGCCGGCAAGGCGTCTATCTCTATCACCAAGGAATTGCAGCGTGTGAGCAAGCAGGCTATGAAAGCGCTGGACGACAAGGATATCATTACGGTCTTCCCAGAACAGGGGCTTCACAACCGGACAGCACTCGTGCTGAAAACGCCCAAGACGCCCACGAGTATCCGTAAAGTTTTCCTTCCGAAAACGGTGGCTGAGATGCTCATCGCCTGGAAAATGGAGCAGGACGCAACGATTGAAGCCATCGGCAACGAATACGCCAATTTCAATCTGGTGATCGCCACACCGGTCGGACTGCCTTGCGAATCTGCACAGATCCGCAAAGCATTGAAGAACCTGATTGAAGAAAACAACCTGCCGCCGATCGTTTTTCACAGTCTCCGCCATTCCAGCATCACCTATAAGCTGAAGCTGAATCAGGGCGACATCAAGTCCGTTCAGGGTGACTCCGGCCACGCACAGGCATCCATGGTCACGGATCAGTACTCCCACATTCTCGACGAGAACCGGCAGGAAAACGCGAAACTGCTCGAGAAGGCATTCTACAACGGACGCGGGGCAGAGCCGGAAGCAGAAGTCCGGCGGAAGCAGGCAGCCGTGGTTGATCAGATGAACGCAATGGGCTTCGATCCGCTCCAGCTGGCAAAGGTGCTCAGCAACCCCGACATGGTGAAAATGCTTCAGATGCTCGCTGGTAACAGCGCGGCGACATAAAAAAGAGCCTCCTGTGGTGAGTTTGCCATAGGAGGTTGTTTTCAGTTAGCAGGGGTCTAATTCTAAATTTGCAAATAGTCACTTGACTTGCCAGGATTGTTTATGGATCAATCAGAATTCATAAGCCAGTCAAATTGGTCTTTAAATCAGTGCTTATTTAGCCACTTTACCATCAAAGTAGGATCGCGGAAGATTTCCGGATCAACATCTTCATACTCATAAAAGTCGGGTTCACTTTCTTCAGACTCTTCCGTTTCTTCAAAATCATCATCTTCGCTTTCGGTGTCATCATCGTCTTCGTCAAATAGATTGTCAGACTCCATGTCCATTTCAAGAAGCATCATATCGAGGTCTGCGCTTATATCAGAAGAATTCGTGCTAGGTCTGATTTCTTCATCGTAATCGACATAATCATCGCCATATGTGCGCTCGGCAGCTGTGACTTGGAGGTTTATATAATCGTCGATTTGCGCTCTGTCGAGTGGATCAAGATCAAAGCGAGACAGAAAATCAATTGGCAACAACGTATGCACGAAAACTTCCGGATAAGCGAGATAATATGGCCTCGCCAAAGTATCGATAAAGCCAATATAATAATCTGCGCCAGAGTTTATCGGCATGTTGGCAATGTCGAGCTTCTCTAAGAGCTCCCCGGCATCATCAACGATCGGATACCAGTCCGATAGGATACAACGGTTGCCATAGCCCATAAACGAGAACATCAACTCGTCATCGTAACGAAAAACAAAGATGGATGCTTCTGTCCCGACATTAAAATGGATCATGGCATGGAAGTCATGAGCGATTTGACTGCGATACTTTTTTGCAGAAAGCAAATTCGCCGAGAAGAAAGCACAGTGATTAACCGTAAACAGTCGGGAGATATTGTTTACTAGCCCGAGAAGGTAGCGCTGATCTTTTGTAATCGCCACATCGGTAGAATTGTCAAAATATACAAACTCCTGCGCCGAGTGATTGAAAAACTCCGGATCGAGGGTGGAGACATGTCCGGCCTCGTAAAAGAGTTCCATAGCATCTTTATAGAAGTCTACTCCATCGAGATTTAAATCAGACATGTCTTCACCCCCTTCCCGAAGCATAAAATACCGTTAATGGATGAGCTTGGCTAATTCGTCGGCATAAGAAATACCTTCAAGCTCTTTCTTGAACGTGGTCATCACTTCATATGTCTTGCTCAGATAATCGTCCTGCGTCTGACATCCGTCAGTGAACTGTTCATACATGACTTCGATGCCGCCACGGACATAGTCGTGGAAGAGGTCCATATTCTTTTTGAACTCTTCAGCTTTCTCAGGCTGAGTGTCATAGCGGAATGCCCGGTCGACACGTTCCTCGGGAGTAAGCTCGGTCGTCTTGTCGAGCAGCATAACCATCCGATAAAGGAAAACACAGTTTTCCCGCTCGGTCGCAAAAGCATCAGCATAAACCCTGGCTCGGTCATCGGATGTTGTATCGCGTTTAGCGGTACGGGAATAAAGCAGTCCGAACACGGCTGCATTCATATAGACATCGATGTAGCGCTCAAAAAGTCTGGCGGCTTTAGGATTGTCGGGACTATCATCGTCGCGAGAATTCTTCTTAGCCAGGAATTTGAGGTATGTGGCGTGCTTGCCGTTAATCGTATAATCGTTCTCAAACATGACGGTCCCTCCTTAACTAAGCTTTGTGTAGGTCTCACTGATCTTGTTCAGATGATACCTCTGGCCAACGCGGTCGCTCATCACAGGCTCAGCATAGTTCCAGTCTTTTTGCATCACGAACATGATGACCTGCTCAGCGATCTGGGGCAGCACTTTGGAGATGTTTGCTGTGTGGGTCTCGTCAGCATTGGAAAACGGAGCGTCCATGACCAGCGGATAAGGCTCGGAAGAAAGGTTGATGCCATTTTCCGAACTGTCGGTTACGATCTTTCCCTTAGCAAGCGCGACAAGACCAGCAATAAAGGCAAAGTTCTTAACCCGGTTCGATCCTTCAGATTCACCTGCGGCGATTTCCTTGTCGGCGATAGTCGTAAGCAGTTCGACATGGTACTTGGCATCGATCGATACACGCCGGTGACCATGATACATCTGCTCGAAAATCTCGTTGACCTTCTGCTCCAGATCTTCGCGGATGGTGAGCTCGCGCTTTTTATAGGTTGTCGACAGCCAATCGCGGATTTCTTCAGCGTAGTCAATGAGTTCCATAGCTTCACGGTTTTTACCGGACACTGCGGTTAAGCTATCATATATTTTCTTGTACCGCTCGATATCGCCCTTCTGAACGCCATCGTCTCGATTGAGGCGATCTTTTTTTGCATGCAGATCACGGAGACGGCCACGGATGTCAGTAAGCTCAGATTCATATTGGCGCATATTTTCCTTGCCTTTGATCTGGTCGCTGATACCAGAAAGCTCGTCTTCCCATTCCTGGATGCGGTTTTTAGAGCGAAGGATTTCTTTATAACGTTGATCTAGGCTTTCATAAGTGCGTTCTGCGGGACGCGAGAAACTGTTTAGCTTTTCGCGATAATGCCGGACAGTGTTGCCGATCGATTCTGGCGGCACGAAGGAAAGCTCCGCCATAAGATGCTGATAGGCATCATTGCCTTCGCGGATTTCCTGTCCACAGATACAACGGCCACGCTTAATCAGCTCCATGATGGTGGGCTTAGTCAAATCACGTATACCCTTGTCATCAACTTTAACCTCTTTAAGGAAAGCGCTGGCTGTAGCAAGGAGTGGCTGAGCAAAGAAGGACAGAGAAGAAGCGCCAAATTCACGGAAGTAAGCGTTTGTCGAGTCCGCAAGCGCTTTTCGCTCGGTCGCGATGCGCCGCTCCAAATCCTCCTTTTTCTTCTGGAGGGTAGTGGTGGTTTGGTTATCGCGTAAAATCGCATCGAGCTGCTCTTTGCGATTGTCATACTGATTAATCTGAGAAGTGCAATCCTCGATTTGCTCGGCGATGGCGGTGCGCTTAGCCTCCGCAGTCTGGATTCGATTGAGGGCTTCTTGCGCCTTTGCATCGCCATCGAGATCCATGCTGCCATAGAGCTTGCCGATGACGGTTGTTTTCTTGGCGCGGTCTCCTAGATGTTTGATAGCGCCATCCATAATGGAAAGCCCTAAAAGCCCTTTTACGGCATCCGCAACGTCTTTCCTGGTGCTGATACTGCTGACGCGCTCGGTGTCAAAGAAGAAGTATGTCGACAGATCTTCCGGTAAAATGTTATTGATAACATTTTCGATCTGTGCCGCCTTGACAGACTCAGTTTGTCCGTCTGGTTGCTTATAGGAGACCTTTATTGTCGGTACGGCTTCGCCTCGCACATTCCCGCCATTGCAGTTGTACCGCTGTGAGCGAGTGATGATATATTCAATACCATCGTGGAGGACGGTAATCTCGACCTCGACTTTTTGCTGGTCACCGTTCCTCATATCTTCGGAAACTTCGTAGTTGAGGAGAAAATCGGGACGCTGGTCAAAGTTCACCTTGCCATAAAAGCACCAGTTGAAGGCTTGCAGCAAAGTGGTTTTACCGAACGTGTTATCGCCAAGAATAATAGTCACGTTCTTATCCGGATCAAGGGAAAAATCGACCTTGGTTTTACCACGGAATTGCCGGAAATTTTCCATCTTGAGTGTCTTAATTAACATGGCGCGTCACCTCAATAGTTTTTCTTGGCTTCGTCGGTGATGATTCGGCGAATGGCTTCTACCATCTGCTCCGTGGTTTTCTCCCGGGTTTTTAGATTCTCTTGCTCAAGCTTCAAGATCTTGTACTTCATGGCATTAAGCCGCTTCTCTTTGGTCTCCTGCTCATTAGACATACTCGTCTTCCTCCTCCATGTTTTCTATATCGAGGTCATAGCTTCTCTGTATATCTGCGATCAGAGAATCGGAATCAAAGGGATTCTCTGCAATAGCCGCAAAGTCTTTCATGCGAACGATTTCTCGTTTGGCAAGCGACTTAACACTATCGATCACTTCTGGATCATACTCATCCACATCGGAAAGGGGAATTGGTAGCGTTATAAAATCGAAAATCACGGCATGACGCTTACCAGGGAACTTTCTGAGCACCCTGCCACGGCGCTGAACGTATTCTTTCGGGTTAGTGCTGCTTGCCATAATGAAAGCGGTTTTGATGCTCGGGATGTTTACACCTTCGTCCAAGCAGCGGATGGCAACTAGGGCTTGCAAGTGAGTGCCCTCGGCAAAGTCCGCTTTGATGGTTCGCGTTCCTCGGCGTTTTCTTCGGAAGTAAATTTTGTGACGCGCATGCCGAGATCGTTTCCGAGCATCCCAGCAACAATATCGATTTGCCTGGCTTCGTCGATGGCGGGTTTGCCTTCCTGATAATCGACATCGTGCATCGTCGTTGCCCCGCAATAGACCAGAATTTGATTATCGTCCTTATAATCTCGCATCAGGTCTCTTAGGGTCGAGATCTTTTCGACTGCTCCAGCCACCAGCCTGGCACGTTTTATGAGCAACATCTTTGCGTATTCTGACAATTGGATTTTACCGCGCTTATCCGGATGGATATTCTTGCGGATCTTTGCAGTAAGATCGAGGTAGTCAGAAAGCTCTTTGTCGTTTAGCGATACAACAACGGGGTGGTAATAGTATGGGGTCAGCATGTCGTTATCGATGGCATCTTTTAGCGTATATTCGATACACTTGTCCCCAAAGTAATCATAAAGCTTGGCTGTTCCTTCTGGATCGCCGTGCCGATCAATGGTAGCAGAGAGCGCCAGACGATACGGAATGTGCGGCAAGAGACAACGGCTCAGATTCTCAGCACCAAAGTTATGCGCTTCGTCGATTACCAGAACAACGTTGCCGGATAACCTAGACACCAAATCCTGAACATAGTCGATGGAGAAGGTTGCATTGGTAGAAACCATACAGAAGTGGTTCTGCACTCCGAGGTTAAAGCTATCCACTGCATTCTTAAGCCGTTCACGCCAGTTGCGCTGGCTCGACGCAGAGTAGCAGACGATGGGCTTCATACCAAAAGCCACGATGTCTTCTTTCCATTGCTCGACCAGATGCTGATAAGGGCAAATGATAATTACGGCGAGATTCTGCTCTTTATCTTCAAAGAGGCGAGAAACAGCGGCTAGTGCGGTATAGGTTTTACCAGTACCGGTTGCCATGTCAAATATTCCCCGATAATCTCGGTTAGCCCATTCTGCTATCGCATCAAGCTGATACGGGCGCATTTCCACATAGGACGGAACGCGAGGTCCGACAATAAAGTCGGTAGCCGGTTCGCCCATCGGGCCACGATGGTCAATCGGATCCTCGGGGGCGTCGCTATCTTCGTCGAGAGATGTATCAATGGTCTTTGTGCGACGATACTTGCGAAGAACTTCATCACGGATTTCCGGAAATTCTAAGACTTTGATGCTAGGCTCGTAGTCACCCCACATGGCATCAAAAGCCGATTGTTTTGTATATACCCGTTCGGCATCTTGAGTCCACGAGGCAAATACATCGATGGCTTCATAGTTTGTTGTGAACGCATTGGCGCTCTCGTTCATGGAGCCAGAGAACGCGATGACATTTCCATTAGCGTCATACATTAGCCCCAGCTTCTCATGGAACATACCAACAGTATTATCGTCTTCCAGAAAAGCTATCTTTATCTCTAGCCTTCCGGCGGCAATCAAGTTGCTGAGAAGATTGAGGCGCTTTTCTTCAAACTTTCCCTTCGGTTCATGAAGCTCTCTCAGGAGTGCTTCTTTTATGACTTCGTCGCGACGACGGAGACCATCGTTTATCGCATCAATGTCTTCCTGAGAGAGACGCGGGGATGCGATCAGCTGGATCGACCCGCCGTTATTGACCAGCCCACTGATTCCTGCAGTCAAAGAAAGCAAAGCAGAAGACGAGAAGAAGCCAACTGCCCGCTTATATGTAACTGATTGTTTGAGCACCGGTACATAGAAGTCACGGATGACGTTGTCGAGCTTTGACCTATACTCAGGCTTTAGCTCTAAGTCTTGGAAGCTCAAGAGCCCACCTCCTTTCAAAGGTTGTCTTCGATATCATTAAGAGCTTCTCTGAGCTCTGTAAAATCTTCTTCGCTGGTCAGACAGTTCACGCTAAACCGAATCGTTCCCGCTGGGAAAGTGCCAAGGAACTGGTGCGCCAAAGGCGCGCACTGCAAACCAGTCCGCACAGCGATGTTTCTCTCGGAGAAAATGCTTCCCGCCGCATCGCTGCTTATGCCTTCCATTAGGCAGGAGACAATGCCGACGTATTCACCTCCATCGACATTACCGACGATCTGCAGGAAGTGGTACTGGCCGAGGAGTTGTAATAACCGCTCACGCTTTTTCTCTTCTTCGGCACGAACCTTATCGATTCCTTGTGTAAAAAGCCATTTGAGAGCGGCGTTTAGCCCTGCGACGCCGACCGTATTCATGGTTCCCATCTCGTAGCGTTCTGGGAGGCTGTCAGGCATATCCTGATTTGCAGAATCATATCCAGTTCCGCCAAACAACACGGGCGGAAGCTTATAGGCTGGGTTCATTACGAAACCAGAGATCCCAGTTGGCCCCATCAGCGTCTTATGCCCAGCAAACACAGCAAAATCAATGCTTTCGAGTCCAACGCTCAGGTCGACCAGCCCTGCCGTCTGCGCCATATCGACCACCATGGTTGCTCCATATTGTCGGGCAAGCCCAGCAACCACCTCAACCGGAGAAATCAAACCAATGACATTGCTGGCATGGCTCATGATTATAAGATCCGGCCTAACATCTGTAAACTGGTACCGAATCCGCTCCAGGTCATACTCCAGAGTCTCGTGCTTGACCGCAAGCTGCGTGATCTGGATTCGTCCTTCCGTCGCAAAGTGGTGAAGAACTCTCGTGACAGCATTATGCTCGAACGGCGTGATGTAGACATTTTTAGTGCCGGTCGCAATTACGCCTTGGATAATCATGTTAAGCGCAATCGTCGCGGTCGGGGTAAAGATGACCTGCTTCGCCGGACAGTGGAGCAGGTCCCGGAGTAGTTGCCGGGTCTCGTCAACTAAGCTCCGAGCGGACAGAGCTTTCCCGTAGCCGCCTCGTCCGGCACTGCCGCCGCTCCGTCGATAAAACTCATCCATTGCGGCATAGACGCTCTCCGGCTTTGGAAACGTGGTCGCCGCATTGTCAAAGTAAGCCATCTTGCACCTCTTTAGCAAAGCTTCTTCAAAACTTCCATCAGGATCTGGCGCTTTTCCTGCTCAGAAATCGAGTGCCCCATGGCGTCAAGTGACGCTGTGATTTGGTTGAACAGCAATTTTCCTCTAGCAGAAACTTCAATCTTGTCGAATCGGCGAGTTGTGCTTTGACCTTCTTCGTCTGCAAATACAATCTGATAAGAGGAAGTAGCATTGATTGTCTCGGCGACGACACTGCTATGGAATTCTTTAGCAGTCTTTTTATAGCTCTCGATTGCGGAAAAATACTTTTCGCTTGTAGTGGCATCCCAATCTTCAATACGCAGCCCTGTAGCAAGCTTGGCGAGTCGAGTGATAAAAGAGTCTTCATCATTGGTGATGGTTTTAAGATGCTGCAGAAAACGATCGGTGCCGTCTTGGAACAACTGCTCGAAGCTCTTAGGATCAAGAGACTCGCACCACTCTTTAACCGTGGCGGTAAGCGTCTGATTAGCGCTGCTTGCTTTGTCTTCTTCTGGGAGGAAGGAGGTCTTGGTTCCTTCAATCAGATACTTTTTAAGCTCGGAGAGCAAGTTGTCGAAAAGGTCTTTAGCTGCAATGATTTCTTCGGCAACGTCGGAAGTGCATTCATCGTATGCAAATGCCTCCGGGAGCTTCTTAAACAACAAGTCGGAACCGGTAGTGTTTTGCCGAAGCAGTTTCATCATCTCTTGATAGCGTTTTCTGATTTTGCCACCATCAGGACGCAGCTTGCATTCTTTAGAATATTTAGGTAAAGCCATATACCAGCGATGCATGGCGTTCGACACATAATCATAAGAGCTGCCAGCTTTTTCTGCCTCAACGGTATAATCACGGAATGCAGCAGAAAGACGCGAGATATAGTTTTCCTTCTCCGGGTTCCAATCAAGGTATTCAAGTGAGAAAGCGTTGGGCTCAGCATTAATCTGGACTAGAACATCGGCAGAAGTGGGTATGGCGCTAAAACGGTCGTTAATAACCGTTTGCTGACGGTATTCATGTAGCACCACCGCGACATAAATCGGGATTAACCCCAAGCGCAAACCAATGTGATGTTCTGGGGAAATGAGACGTTCGTAGAGTTCGCTAAAGCTCTTCCTGCCTTGCTCTCTGGCCTCAAGGATAAACGCTTCGATGGTGGAAAGCAGATTTTCCATCCGAGGATCGCTCGGGTGGAGGTTCAGCGTTGCCACACCGTTTTCTTCGCTCCAGATGCCGGTACGGATCAGAGTGCTTCGCATGATGGAAACTTCCTGCCCGTTACCCGCAAGACCGAGGCCAGGCTCCAGCTCACCCCGCAGCAGCGCTGCTACGATCTTATTACGGGAGGTCGCTGCAATGCTGGTGATGTCGGTCTTGTTGACCATTTCGTTATTAACGATGGGAGTGAGAGAATAAACCAGGTCGCAGATTTTCGACATCAGTTCGGTGAGCTGAGATTTTCGATTGATAGTGAGCTTCTGACCATCGTGAATATACACGCATCGATAAGTTTCTGGATGCGTGAACCCGCCGATAAAGTCTTTGATAACTTCCTGCAGATCCTCAAAGATCACTTCGTATTCATCGAACAGGATCGGATCATCTACGGCACGGTCTTTAAGGTCGGAGACTGCCGCATATTCTACTACAACCGCTCCGATTTCCCGGAACCGCTTCGGAACCGCAAAGATAAAGCGGTCGAGTCCTGCTGTCGTTTTAGAAAGTGCGTCTTGGACTCGGGAGAGTTCTTCTTCGTTTTCCGGGATCACGCCATAGATTACACCGTCTGCATAAACGCCAGCGGCCTTAGATTGCCAATTCACATCTTCTGCGACCTCGGAGGAGCTGATAAACTGGAATGTAAAGTACCGCGTCATCTCGCGTTCGTCGTTATAGCGCGACGGATACATATAACTGTCAAAGTTGGAGTTGTTGAGAATATCCTTGATCGACACCCGCCCAGCTTGAGCTTCCATAGTGTCGCGGATTTTCTGACGAACGTCCACGCCAGAGGTTTTCTTGAGCCTGAGATAGCCGTTGCTCTGACGGATATAAATCACAAATTCTTTCTCGATCAGATCCGTGATAGCGGCTTCGATTTCCTCCGCTGTGTAGGAAGATGAGAAGATGCCAATGATCTCTTCCTTGGTAGGCTTGAGCCGCTCAAACTGTTCGAGAATATAAATGAGCGAGATAGTTTTAACGATCTTCCGTTCGAGGCCTAGCCCTTCGATCTGATTAAGAATCACACTGGTCAGCACATACGTGCTGTGGATGTCGCCAGCATAGGCTTCTTTCTGGAACAGTGGCTCGAAATAATCATAGATCAGATCCGGCGTAATCAGGTTGAACTGCTCATCTTCAGTTTTTTCCAGGAAAGACGGCAGTGTCTCTGTGCCTTCAGCGGAAAGGAAGGTAAAAAGCGTTCGTTCATTTTGTGCCACACGTTCAGAAAGTCGGGGCAGGATAAAGGTCGACACCGGATGGAGCGGATAGCAGCCATAGATGGCGGTATCGAGCTCCTGCGCCGCATCAGTAAACATCTGATGTTTACCATAGCGAGCTTTAAGAGTATCGAAATCATGCGTTCTACTTGAGACAAACTGGCTCCATGCTGGCTCATGGTGCTGGATAACCGAGGCGATAATCTCGTAAGTCTGAGAGAAATTATTGTTCATATGGATGTGACGGAACCGCTCCGACACCCCACGCCAGCCATCCACTTTCTGCTGCGGCAGCTTATCGATATAGTTGCTAATTTCCTTATGGGAGATCAGCATAAGATGAAGCTGGAGTTCGCCACTCCGAGCACACTTCTCCGCAAAGTCCTGCAGCATCTTAGTATCAGAGACCGATGCGCTTACGATATTCGCTTCAAGAAACTTAGAGAACTCATCATAAACAACATAGATGCCTGTATAGCCCTTAGGTTTAAGACTCTTAGCGACGCTCTCATAAAGCTCGACCACATCAAAGCCCAGGAACGGATTAAACACGCTTCCAGCGGTGAGCGTTGGATAGATCCGCTCAAAGGTTTCGTAGGCGGTAACATCATAATTCGCGAGCTTTTCCACGAACACACTAACCGGCTCGTCAATCTGTTCCGCAAACTTCTGATAGGTTTCCGGGAACTCCGATTCCCAGCGGGAAATAACACTCGCTGCTGCTTTATAGTTGGTTTCCGGCATACTATCAAGCAGACCGAACTCCGACAGTGTATGCTGAAGCGACAGGGTAAAAGCCTGTGTGAGACTCGTGCTGCTGCCAGTAATAACGACGGGGAGAATCTTGTTGTTGCTCTCGTAGTAATTCTGAACAAGCTGCAAAAGCCTCGGATTCTCCCGGACTTTAGGCATCAGCTTCTCAAACAGCGAGAGATCTTTTTTAAGGAGCATAGCAAGAATGGTAAGGACAATATGCGACTTGCCCTTACCATACGCACCGATAAGAACCCGCGCCCGGTTAGCGGACGAGGGAACGGTGCTTGAGAGTATATCTTCGAGAAGCTCCAAAGCCGACCGTGTCGGAATAAAGTTCCGGAGCTTATCGTCGTTGTTTAAGTCGTAGCCGATGTTCACAGAGTACTGGAAACCGGAAGCGACAGAAATCATCTGGTTCATTTAGCCGCCTCCTGTACAGTTTCGTCAATCTGGGCATAGAACTGCTCCACGCAGTCCAGGAAGTTAAGCTCCCGCTCTAAGGTAATCACGTCAAGGCCAGCGGTGCGGTTAATCTTGATGAGACCCAGCCGTTCGATTTTATAGAGCGCATCGAGCATGGTGATCGAGTCCAAGTTAAACACCCGTCCGATGTTCTTCGGGCTGTTTAAGAGGTCGTTTAAAGCAATCTCTTTCTTGCCGTTGGCATTGTCTACAATCACAGCAAGAACCACCCAAGGATTAAGGCTGTCTTTTGCCGGGATGCTCTTCTTATAGGTCTTTTTGCGCTTGTTCAGAATGTCGATGAGACCCAGTTCGCCAAACGGGCAATCGATATTATTCTCAGGCGACACTCTGCCAGGATTAGACTTATACCGGGGAAGATAGGTGTTGACGATGCAGGCAAAATCGTCGTTTAGCGACCGGATCGCCACATCGCTGTCACTCTCGTTCATTTTGATATACTTCTGAAGCCCTTCAACAAAGTCTTCTCTCGAGAACTCCGACATAGAGAACTCGTTGAAGAAGTAATACCACGCCGTGGCTTCTTCCGCCTGGCTCGCCAGCCGATACTGGAGGAGATGGAGTGTCCCGAGCTCTTCGATATAGGTGTCGTGGTCAAAAATCAGCTGTCCGAGAGGCGTAAAGCTCTGCGTCCGTTTGCCCTTGTTCGGCTCAATGGTGAGCCCAACTGCCTGCAGCCAGTAGCGCAGTGCCTTGACCATGTTCGTACCAATTCCAAGGACGTCCATCGGATTCTCTTCCTTGTCGACAAACAAATCGGGCTTGTCATGTACACAGCGCATGCCCTTACTAAGCCACCCCTTCCGGATAAAGAAGGTGTCATGGGCGCGGAATTTCATCGGCATTGTAGTTCCTCCGAGTTACTTCGTTCTCAGGTACTTGTCCATGGTGCAACCGCCGTCGAGGATCTTGGCGTTCATACACATCTTGCAGTGGACGCATTTACCTGGGTCGATATAATAGGTGCCTCCAGCAATGGATATGGCTCCGGCGCGGCAGATCGATTCGCACTTGAGACATTTCCGGCAAGCGTTGAACTTCCGGATCTGGTAACCGACCATCCGCTGCAGATCATCGTGATCGGCAACGTTCATGGTGCGAACCTTCACGGCATAGTCGTACCCATCCTGGTTAAACGGCTGGATCGAGAGAATCGGCACCTTTGTGCGCGGATCCAGAATAATAGTTTCCCGAAGCAGTTTCTTGCCAAGCTCCGGCGCGATGATCCCAAACGGCACAAACATCCCGACCAACTCATCGTCATAGGGGCGGACGAGCTTATAGATTTTGGCGTGGTCTTCTGTCGTGCAGTTTGTAAAGCGGATTTTGACGTCTCCTGCCGAGGCAAGACCATTGCCCCCCTGCCTGGCTTTCCAATAGCCGCCGTCGATGTAGTTCTCCGGATCGGGTTTGCCGATCTTCCGAGCAAAGGAAAGCAGGAACTCCCTCCAGTGCTTGGACTTTTCCGGCATATAGATACGGGAGAGAAACTGTGCCCGTTGGTTATTGTTAGGGCAGCACCAGCAGCCAACCCGGTCATATCCAAGCCTATACGCATCGTTAAAGTCCACATCTTCGGCAAGAAGATAGAGCCAGATATCTATGTCTTTCCAGAAGAAAATGGGCGAAGCCACAGTCTGTTGCTGGATCTTGACCGACTCTGAATCGTCCTCGATCCGGTTATACTTGCTCCGAGCGACCGATTCACTCTTCCGGATGCCGTAGAATGTCAGGATCTGCTGGCTCCGATAAAGGCTGTTGATGACTCTCGTAATCGGCCCGGTCTTGAACATCGAACAGCACCACCGCATCATTCTTGCCGGTGGTCCGATGTCCTCACACACATCATAAAACACCTGCTCATCGTTCTTAGCGGTCTGGAAAATGGCGAGCGGATGATTGTTGCGGTAGCGGTTTGCGTATTCGATGGTGGCAGGGAACTCCAGCGTCGTGTTTCCGAAAATATGCACAAGACTCGGATTGCTGAGTGCCTTGGTCACGACATCTGCAGTGACGGTCGAGTCTTTTCCACCGGAGAAGGAAATCACAATATTCTCCGGTTTATATTTCTTCGCCGCATCCTGGACAAAGGCAACGGCTTCGTCCTTAAGGTAGCTTAGGCGGTGCTGATTGGCGCGAACAAACTTAGCTATCTCCGAATTGAAAGGCTCATAATCAATATGGTTTACAAGTTCCTTAACCTTCTGTCCAATCGTATCGGTGTCTGCTGTCTGAAACAGAGTGGTAGAGAGGGCGAAAGACTTGTCACCAACATAATACCGGCTGTTCTGCGACCAGACAGGTTTCTGCATAAACTCATCCGGATCGCAGTCAAGCAACACGGCCAAGAGCAGCCGTTCTTCTGGGAAAACCGGGCGAAGATCTTGTGCCATGTAGCGAGTCTTTTTCCCGCAAATCGGGCAGACGCCCTTGTCAGCAGCATTTGTGTTGTAGATAATTGGTGCCTGGCATTCCTTGCACCAGTAAACTTGGGTCGGAATGTCGTCAACGGTTTCAGTACCGCAAACAGGACAAACTTTTTCGTTTGTTTCCATGTTGCACTTTCTGCACCACATAAAATACCCTCCTTCCTCATACTGACCCAAAGCATGTCAATCTTTCCTGGGGTCTAATTCGACGATATCTTCAATCTGGCAATCTAGTACTTCACAAATCTTACGGAGCACCTGTGTAGAAACGTCTCCACCTTTGCCCATTTTTGCGATAACGTTGGTGGATAATCCCGCTTTTTCTCTAAGATCTTTCTTAAGCATGTTTTTATCGATTAGGAGTTTCCACAATTTGTTGTAGTTCATCATTATATCCACCCGCACTCCCTGTAAACTATGCCAACAGTCACTTTTATAGTATACCACACAAGTTTGTTAAAAGCAATTAAAATTTGCAAAAGTCAAGTTCAAGGGCGTGCCATTTTGCTTTGCTTCTGCAGCCCTTCGGAAAAGCACTAACATTAGTGATAGCTGTTAGATATGCTAATATCGGAATTGGGCTTTGTCTAATCAGGGTGCCTATTCCGTTAGCAACCTCATCCACAGATCAGACAAGTTCGCTTGATTTGCGTTATTCATTTTAATCGTTATTTGTGCATGAATAGTCATATTAAGTCGTTAAACCAACACAAACGGCTTGCTGGGGCTTGCATGGATTTTCAAAGCTACTACATTTTTTAGCTGAATCGTCCGCCAATGTTTGCAATTTTGAGAGCAAACAAAAGAGGAAGCTGTTAGAAATCCGACAAAAATGTTGGCAAAGTGCAAACGGAAGCCCTGAATCTGTTAGCAGAAGGGCCTGGTTTAAAAAGAAAAGCGCCCGCTGTTGTTAGCAGCTTTTTGCTTCAAAAACGGGCTTTTTTGGCGATCCCGGCGCGATTCGAACGCGCGACGTTCCGCTTAGGAGGCGGACCCTCTATCCTGCTGAGGTACGGGACCATATGCTCGAAATCCTTATTTTACAAGGCTTTCGGGCTTAAACGGTCATCCTGACCGAGGGGAGAAACTGGGGTTTCCGCGTTAGCTGTCTAACTGCGGGTGGCGTGTTCGATTATCGCAGGCCCTTCATCGTCCGCCGCGTGTTAGCAGTTTGGCGGTAGCTCTGGGAGGGAAAACCGAACAGATTCTGGGGGATTCGGGGCACTTGATCGCTCATTTCAGGCGGTAGTCCGACTTCTTATTAGGAGGCAGTCGCTCTATCCTACTGAGCTATGGGCTCATGCGCCTGAAACCCGGTGATTTCAAGGCTTTCGCAAGTTGCCGCCGAAGAACGCAATTTCCAGCAGCAAACCTATTATAGCATAATCGGCGGATTCGCGCAAGGGAAAAGCAACTTGCGCGCGAAAAATCGGGGAACTTTTTCCTGCCGGATGCGCAATGAGGAGATCATTCCCCCCTTGATAATACCAAGGCTTTTCGAGTTTCGCGTCCAAAACTCCACCGTCAGGACTCATCCGCACGCTCCTTCGCCCACTCGTCCATCTCGTCCCACTCCGCGTCATAATACGCTTCCTGCACCCGGTGCGCGTAGTACGTCGCCTGCCACTCAATCCCGCGCGGAGTCAGCGAAACGCGGTTCAGGTACTGGTAGTAGTGCCCCAGCTCGTGCGCCAGCATGAAGATGGTTCCCCATGTGTAATTTTGCAGCGCCCGAAAGTCGCCGTCGTAGTCGTAGCCCCCGGCGACGTCGATGGTGATGCTGTCGTCCGGGTCATCCGGCACAAAGCAGCGCCCGTAGCACAAATCGCCGTCGTTCGCGCGGATTTTCTTCGTGTTCGGGATGTAAACGTTCACCCGAATCGGAAACGGGCAATTTGCCCGCAGCCAGCGGACAAACGTATGCACTTCGCGGCGCAGGAACGGATGCACCTGCGGATGAATCCGGATGCGCAGCCCGTCGCGCCTGACGGTTCGGTGCAGCGCCTCCGCCGAGTAGTTTTGCAGATTCCAGAGCTTGTTCATCTTACTTCATCCACCCGATTTCCGCTGCGAACGGGTTCACAAAGTCGAATGTGTCCAGTGTTGCATCCCGCGAAATCGTTTGCAGCACTTCCTCGTCCCAGTAGTCCCGGACAACGTACTGCCCGCCGTCGTAATCCGCAAAGAACGAGAACCCGTCCGTCACATCGTTCACGACCCACGCGCCCGCGTCCGTCCATTCCGCCGTGCATCAGCCCGGAATCCAGTAATAATACCAGTCGTTATCCAGCTGCACCCGGTGATACCACGAGGGCACCTTCTCCGTGTCCGGTGCGTAGAGTATCCCCTGCGGAATGCCTCCCAGTGCCCGCCATGCCTGCTCAAAGCAAATGCAGCTGCCCACCTCTTCATAGATTTTCTCAACGCCCATCTCCGTCAGTGCGTCCGACGGCGTGTAAAAGGTCGTATAGCGCACCCGATAGGCATAATCGTCCCTGTCCGCCACGAAGGACTGGTAAGCGGGCCGATTTTGCAGATAGGTGTCCGACACCTTGTTCCGCGCATACGCCATCCCGATTCGTGACCAGAGCAGCCACCCGGCGGCGGTAACAATCACGATGCCCAGAATGATTGTGAGCGCAATCATCAGCCTTTTCATGGCGATACCAAGCGGTTCGCGCAGATCATTTAAAAACTTCCGAAAGCGTTTCATGCGTTTTCCTTCTTTCTTCGCGTTCGCGTCGCTTGGGTTGTGAGGAATTTTGTTCGCCTTTGATATATTCGCCGTGGGCGTAGGGAGTTCCTGCTTTTGGCAATACTGGCGGCAGAATTTACAATTGCACCAAAAAGCAGCCGCAGTCCTCCAACACAAGAACCGCGGCTGTTTGCATTATAATAGGGAATTTCTCTTACGCAATCGGGATTTTCACCGTGTCGCTGCGCTCGCCGTCGCTGATGGAAACCTCCACCGCGCCGCTTTCGCCTGCTTCCACCACCGCCAGCGCTTCGCCGTAGTAGGTGTCGGTTTCCGGCGTCAGGTAGCTGCCCGGATGGAAGGGGCACGCGCTGCCTGCCGCCAGCAGCTTGCCGCCGCTGACCGTGATGTTCACCATGCCGCGTTCCATCGGCTTCAATTCGCCCGCACGGTCGGTGTAGCGGATGCGGATGTAGCACAGGCGGCCGGGTTTCGTTTTCTTTTCCTCCGGCACGGCGCGCAGAACCGTGTCCGCCCCGGCCGTTTGCAGCTTGCAGCGCCCCAGCACGCGGTCAATCGCGTCATAGGACACGGCTTCCAGCGTGCCGGATTGGTACGGGATGGTGAATTTCGCCAAGCAGTCGTTCTTCAGCTGCTTTTCCGCCACCTTCTTGCCATTCAGCAGCAGCGCAACCTTCGCCGCGCGCGCGTAGACCTCAATGTGCGCCTTCTTGCCCTCGCAGCCAGCCCAGCTCCACGACGGCATGGCGTCCGTCATCTTCCATGCGGACGGCGAATGCTTCTCGCCGGAGAACATGACCGGACGAACCGCGATGTACGGCCCGATTTCCTGCTCCAGCGCGACGCGGGTGTACAGCGCTTCGCCCAGCGGACGGCCGTTCAGGTCGATTCGCCCCGAACCCGCCGTCGTCCAGCCCAGCCCGCTGAACTGCGTCGCATACGCCTTGTATTCCCACGACCCAACGCCGACTTCACCCAGATAGTCCATCCCCGCCCAGACGAAATCGCCCACCAGACGCGGGTTCTTCTTCGCCTGCTCGCGGAAGCGGTACGCATCGTTGCAGAACGTCTCGCTGCCCAGAATCAGCCGGTTCGGATACTTCTTCAGGTCGTGCTTGTAGCGGTAGATGCCGTAGTTGTAGCCCGCAATGTCCATGTTGGCAAACGCGTCGCGCGTGCGCACGTCACAGCCGTGCAATGTCGCGCCGCGCTTCATGAATTCGTCGCCCATCAGACCCGCGAGGTCGTTGAAGAACTTGCTGCCGACGGCCTTCTTCTTCTGCGGCTGCACCCCGGCGGCGCGCAGCTTCTCCGCCTTTTCGGCTTCCTTCTTCGCCTTCTCGTCGCTGTACACGCCAAAGCCGATGGAGGACAGGAAGTTGAAGAAGATGTTGATGCCGCAGGTGACAGGGCGGGTATTATCCAGCGAATGCAGGTAGTCCGTCAGTTCGCGGGTGAGCTGGATGCCCTTCTTCTGCGCCGTTTCGCTGACCTCGTTGCCCGTGGAGTACAGGATGACGCACGGGTGGTTGTAGTCCTTGTCCACCATGTCGGCGATGTCCTGCTTCCACCACTTGTCAAAGTACGGCACATAGTCGTATTCCGTTTTGTGGATGTACCAGTGGTCGATGTACTCGTCCATCATCAGCATACCGAGGCGGTCGCACGCGTCCAGCAACGCCTTCGAGCAGGGATTGTGCGCGCTGCGGACGGCGTTGTAGCCGTTTTCCTTCAGCAGACGAACGCGGCGCTCCTCGCCCTGCGCATAGCAGCGCGCGCCGAGGATGCCCTGGTCGTGGTGGATGCATGCGCCCTGCACAATGACGCGCTCGCCGTTGAGCAGGATGCCCTTTTTGCCCCACGAAAGGGTGCGGATACCGAAGGTCTGCAAGTCCTCGTCGCTGCCGAAGCGGACGCGGCAGGTGTAGAGGTTCGGGTGCTCCACGTCCCACAGCTTTGCGTTGGGGACAGTCAGCGTCAGGGTGACTTCTCCCGTCGTGTCCGCGGCGGCGGATGCAACCTGCTTTTCGCCCGCAAGCACATCCACCGACACGCGCCCCGCGCCGACGGTGCGCACGGCGACTTCGACCGTCGCGGGATTGATGGACACCGTGCGGATGCGAACGCCGTTCAGGGCGATATGCTGCTGCTTATCCGCCGTCCACAGCACCACCGGGCGATAGATGCCCGCGCCGGAATACCAGCGGCTGTTGGGCTGATCGCTGTTGCGGGCAATCACGCGCAGCTCGTTTTCCTCGTCAAAGCGGACGCGGTCGGTCAAATCCGCATAGAAATTCGTATAGCCGTACGGGCGCTCGGCAATCTTCTCGCCGTTCAGGTACACCTCCGCCAGATGGTACACACCCTCAAATTCCAGCATCAGCGTCTTGTTGCGCAGGGACTTATCAGGCGTAAAGCGGCGGATGTACTCGTAGTCACGCCCCTCGTACCAGCCGCCGTTGATGCCGTTTGCGGACAGCTCCGTGCGGGGTTCCGCCTGCATGGCGTCGTGCGGGATGGTGACGGGGACGAAGTTTTCCTGGCTGTCCAAATGGCGGAAGAGCCAGCCGGTGTTCCAAGCGGTTGCTTTCATCGGGGAAGTCATCCTTTCCAGTGTATTGTTTTTTATACTATTTCCAGATGAAAATGCGCCAAGATGCGCCGCGAATTTTTCATTCTGGCTAACGTGAATGAAACGCAGCGTAGCAGCGCTACGCTAAGTGGAATGAACGGACGCCAGAATGGAAAAGGCGCAAGCAGATGGCGCAGGTGAATCTGGAAATAGTATTATACTATTTCCAAATGAAAATGCGGTGTCGTATCCTCATTTGGAAATAGTATTTTCTGCACGAAAACCCCACCCGAAGCAGGGCGCTCCGGGTGGGGCGGAATACAGGCCTATCCCGCATTCCGAGAAAATGGGATTACTCCTTGTGCGAGAACGCCTTGACCGTCACGGTCACGAAGGAAATCAGGTACAGCGCCACGCCAGCCAGCGAGCAGTACAGCGCCACATCCTCCGTTGCGGGGCGGTTGACGGGGATGAACCACACGTCCGCCGCCAGCTTCACGCGGTCCATCGCGAAGAAGGAGATGCAGCCGATCAGCGCAAAGCCAGTCAGCACAATCACGATGTCCTTCAAAGCGGAGGGCTTCTTCATCTTGTCTGCCGCGAAGAGCAGCACAATGGCGGCGACCGTCAGCACGACGGGCCAGATGTTCATCGCCTTGCCAGCCATAAAGCCGGTCAGCGACGTTAGTAGATAAATCACCAGGGCGGCAAGCGCCGTCACCGTGGCGAAAATGCTCGTCTTTTTCATGCCTTTTTGCCTCCCTTGGAAGTTGCCTTGCTCACGACCCAGAACACGAGGCTCAGCGCCGCCAGCGCACCAAAGGCGTATTCGCAGGCGGTGTACGCCACGCGCCACGGAGTCATGACTTCAACCGTGCTGACAACGGTGGTGGACTTCACGCCGTTGAGCATCGCGGAGTTCGCCAGTGCGTACAGGGCATTGTGGATGTCGTTCTTAATCGCCAGCAGCATCGCACGGTCGCCGGAAAGCGCTTCCGCGTTCCAGTAATCGACGCTCGCGCCGAAGCCGCAGAAGTTGGTCGTGCCCGCCAGCAGGGATTCCTTCGGCGCAGCCTTGAGCGAAACGCCGGTGAAGTCCGTCACGTTGTAGCCGTGGAAGCCCCATTCACCCTGCAGGATGTTGACCATCGTCGCCACGTTTGCGCTCGCTGCCACCGCGCCGTGGCGGTTGTAGGAGGTCATCACGCCGCGCGCGCCGGAGGTGTAGGTGTTGTCCTTCGTCGCGTCGCCCTCAAAGGAAGCGGGCTTGCCGTTGCCTTCAAACGCCTGCTGCAGGTTGCGCAGCTCCAGCTCACGCGCCTTCTGTTCGTTCATGAACACGGCGACGCCGGAACGGTTGATTTCCTGATCGTTGAAGCCCATGTGCTTGATGTTGACGAGCGTGCCCTTGCTCTGCGCGCCCTGCACCACCGCGCTGCCGACATAGCCGGACAGAATCGGGTCTTCGGAGTAGTATTCCACGCCGCGGGCGTTGTACGCGTGACGGTGGATGTTCATGCCCGGGCCAATCATAATCGGCAGATCCAGCACGAGGGTAGATTCGCCCAGGATGATTTCGCCGTTTTCAAACGCCAGTTCCTTGTTCCAAGCGTAGGCGAGGTTCACAGGAGAGGGCGCAACGCGCGTGCCGGAGGTGTAATCCGCCGCATCCGCGTAGGGCACGCCCTGATAGCCGCCTTCGTTCAGGTAGTGGGAGTCAGAGCCGCCGGGGCCGTCGTCCGCAGCCTTCTGCGGCATGTTGACGGAGGCGATGCCCTGAATGTTGTGGAACGCATTGGCAGAGAAATCAAGGAATTCCGCGACCGTAACCTTGTTGACCAGCTCTTCCCAGCGCGGGTCATCGTAAGGCGCGTTCTTCATGTCGTTGATGGTGAGCGTAGACGTGGTGTCGCCAAAGACAAGGTCGGACACGTCGTCATCGGTCTTGAGGGTATACAGGTCGTTGTTCAGCAGGCGGGAAACCGTCGCGTTCGCGGTCAGACCGGAATAGGTCTTGGGGAACGTGCCGTTCCAGTCGGCGCGGCTCAGGTAGGTCACCGTGCCGGGCTCAAAGGCGTTGTAATCCATGGCATAGTCGCCTTCGGTCAGCTGGTTGGTGATGGCCGTTCCGTTCTTGCCCACGGCGAAGGTGGTCTTGTCCACATCGCCCGTCCACGTCCACTTGTAGGTCTTTGCCGCGTTGCCGTCAGCGGTCATGCCGTCCGCGACAGTCTTGCCTTGCGCCGCAAGCACGTTGTTCAGCGCGTCATGCGCGTCCGTGCCGATGGCGAAGTAGTAGTCGCCGGGGTCGATGATGTAGGTCTTGGCGCCATTGGCATCGTAGGAGGCGAGGTTCGCCAGATCAACCTTCATGGTGATGGTCTGGGAGGCGCCGGGCTGCAGCGTAGAAGTCTTTTCAAAATCCATCAGCTGCACAGCGGCCTTTTCCACGCCGTTCTGGCGGTCATAGTCGGTGTAAGGCACGCTGGCGTACACTTCCACAACGCTCTTGCCCGCCACGTCGCCGGTGTTCTTCACAGTCACGGTGACGGTCGCGGTCTTCTTGTCATCCGCAATGGTCACGCTGTCCAGCGTCTGCTCGAAGGTGGTGTAGGACAGACCGTAGCCGAAGGGATAAACGACTTCGTTGGCGTAATCCCATGTGCCGTCCTCGGTGGCGACGGTGCCGTCGGCGTTGGCGTAGGTGCCAGCCTTGGCTTCCGCGCCGCCGTTGCCCAGCACAATATCGGCATAGCGGGTTTCGTAGTAGCGATAGCCGGCGTAGATGCCTTCCGCCTCAATCAGGTAGGAGTTGACATTCGCGTCCGCCGCGAAGTCCGCCGCGTTCGTCCACGGGATGTTGCCGTAGTTCGCCATCGCGGGCGCGAGGGCGCTGTTCTTCGCCATCACGTCGCCAAGGTGCGCGGAGGGAGAGACGGTGCCGTTGAGCACGTCCGCCACGCCATAGAAGCCGTACGCGCCGGGGAAGCCGATCCAGACGATGGCGTCGATGTCCGGGTCGTCCTTCAGGTTGGCGATTTCCATCGGGTTCGTGGCGTTGACCAGCACGATGACCTTGTCGAAGTTCGCCTTCGCCTCGTTAATCATCGCCATTTCCTCGTCCGAGAGGGAGAGGATGTTGCCGGTAACGGTGCTGACGCCTTCCGCCAGACCGTCCTTGCCGGGATAGTAGCCATTGCCGGCTTCGCTGCCGGGGCGGCCGACGACGACGATTGCCGCGTCGCTGTATTCCGCGTAATCCTTGCGGAAATCAGCGTTCAGGGCGGTCAGTTCGTCCAGCGTCAGTTCACTCGGGTCATTATACGCGGTAATCTCGGCATATTCCGGGATGATGCCGCCGCCGAAACGGGGCTTCGTCCACGTCTTATCCGCAAAATACTTCGCATATGCCGCCTGCACGGACGGGTTCAGCTGGAAGCCGCGCTCGGTGAAGCAGTCGAAAATCTGCACGGTCGCGTTGCCGTCGGTAATCGAGCCGCCGGAGGAGCCGTACACGGGCGCGTAGCTGCGCACGCCCAGCATGGTGATTTTCGCATCCTTGCTCAGCGGAAGCGCGTTGCCGTCATTCTTGAGCAGGGCAACCGTTTCCTGCGATTCGCGGATGGCAAACTCCTTCAAGCCCTCGAAGGCTTCCTTGGCCGTCTTAAACTTGGAGACGTACGACCACGCCTCGCCGGTTTCGTCAACTTCGGTCTCCGTCAGCTGACTGCGCGTGTTGAAAAACGCATCAACGGATGTACGATACGTCTCCAGAATAGAACCAGCCATCAGCGAGATGGCCAGCAGCAGGGAAAACACAAGCGTTAATCCCCGCCAGAGAGAAGAACGTTTGAACATGGATATCCTCCTTTTACGGAAAACGAATGGAGCAGGGGAACACAAAAGCACCCATCCAAGCGAATTAGACAGGCTGCCCCTGTATTCCAAACTCGGCGTAGATCCCCCTTCGATCACCCGCCGCCTATGTAAATAGTAACACAAAAACAAACGTTTTTGCCATGTCCTTTTTTGCTTGTTTCGTGAATGTTGAATCATTGCTTAACATATGTTGCGAATCAGTTGATTTTTGTGAATTTTGCTCGAAGAATAACGGATTTTCCGCCGCCAAATATTTCGATGCGCCCGTGCAAATCTTCTTGCAGGGTTCATTTTTCTGTGTTATAATTCTATCATATTATATTATCCGGAAAGGAGCGCGCACCCCTCCATGAAAAAATCGCCCAAATCCGCCAAATTCTTCGCTTCCCACTGGTCAGCCTTCCTCCAGCAGTTCAAGAACCTCCACCTCCGCGGGGATCGCTTCGTCATGCTGACCGTTGCGGGTTTAATCAACGCGTTCGGCGTCAGTGTTTTCCTTTATCCCGTCAATCTCTATGACTCCGGCATTTCCGGCACGGCGATGCTGCTGGCGCAAATCACCCCCGATTGGTGCAGCCTGTCGCTCATCCTGCTGCTGCTCAACGTGCCGCTGTTCCTCTTCGGGCTGAAGCGGCAGGGCGTGCAGTTCACCATTTACGCCGTATATTCCGTGTTCATCTACTCCCTCGGCGCGTGGCTGATTCAGGGGCCTTTGCCGCTTGACGTCAGCATTTCCTCGCCGCTGGCAGGGACAGACCTGCTGCTCTGTGCGCTCTTCGGCGGATTGATTTCGGGCGTCGGCAGCGGGCTTGCCATCCGCGGCGGCGGCGCGATGGACGGCATGGAGGTCATGGCGGTCATTTTCGCCCGCAAGCTCAGCATGACCGTCGGCACGTTCGTCATGAGCTACAACGTCGTGCTGTACATCCTCGCCGGACTGCTCCGTTCCAGCTGGATTCTCCCCCTGTATTCCATTATCGCCTACGCCGTCGGGCTGAAAGTCGTCGATTTTGTAATCGAGGGCATCGACCGCAGCAAAGCGGCGCTGATTGTCACCCGCAACCCGGACGCCATCTGCCGCGCGCTGGGCGAGGCGTTCGGCACAGGCATGACGTGCATCCCGGCGCAGGGCGGTTTTTCGCACGAGGAAATGACGATTGTGTACTTCGTCGTCAACCGCTTCCAAATCAGCCGGATGAAGGACATTGTGCACGACCTCGATGATCGCGCGTACATCACCATCAGCGAGGTGGCGGATGTGTTCAAGCTCAATCAGGATAAGCTGTCGCAGAAGGTGGATAATCAGCCGCTGCTGCCGAGGCGGAGGAAGTGAAGCCGCCCTTGTCCCCCGGCTGGGGGATTTTGATGTGCTTGTTCGCGGCTTGCACGTTATTTTGCAACGATATGGATTACGTTGCAGGGGATTTCGCTCCTGCGGGAGCGACCAAAGGGCTTTCCGCTCGCCCTTTGGAAACCTTCGGTGCACATCCTTGTTTATTGAACTTTATCGGAAGTTTTTTTAGTTCGTGTACCTCTCATTCCACTTTAATTCCCCCCACACACACGCGGCGCACAAGTCCTCACCGACCTGCGCGCCGCGTTTCTCTATTCTCACTTTTCCCTGACCCAGTAGTCCCCGAACCGCTCGCCGTGATGCCCCATCACCGGCTTGTCGCTCCGCACGAATCCGCATTCCGTCAGCGTCGCCACACGCGCAACCGCATACGGCGCGGCTTTCGTCATCAGCGTGCGGCAGTTTAGCAGCGCGTACGCATCGGGCAGAAGCGCGTCCATCACTGCCGCCAGCACGTCCGACTTCTCCCACGCGCTGCCGACATCCACGCGCAGGATGCCCATGCCGCTGTACGGGTCGTCCGGCGACTCCCCGCGGCGGCAAAGCTCCACCGTGCCAATGACCTCGCTGCGCAATGCAATCGCCCAGCGCACAAACCAGCCCTGCTCCCACGACGTGCGCCAGAAGTCCATCGCACGGCGCATCTTCTCCGGCGTGTCGTAATAGAAAATGTCACCGTGGCAGTTGTCGCTGTTGAAGAACGGCAGCGCCAGCGGGTCGCCGTAGACGCGCAGAAGCGCCGCTTCATCCGCCGCCGTCACCGGGCGCAGGCGGATTTCGCCCTTCTCCATCGTCGGGATGGATTCGTATACATTCATGCCTTTTTCTCCTTCCGGATGCCCAGCGTCAAATAGCGAATCCCCGGAATCCGGCGGATAATCTCCGACAAGCCCAGCGTCGCGCCGAAGCCGATCAGCAGCGTCAGCAGATACGTCAGCGCCGCCGGGAGCGTCGTGCGCTCGGTCAGCAGGAGCGCCGTCAGCAGCAGTACGGGGTAATGCACAACATACAGCGCGTAACTCCGCTGGGTGAAAAAGCGCGACACCGCTATCTCCTGATGGAGATAATGGCGCGCATTGCCCAGCACCGCCAGCACCACCGCCCACAGGTACACATTCGCCCACAGGCTTTGCAGATACGCCGCGTCGGTGAAATTCTCTCCGTTCGTCCACACGCCATACGCCACCGCGCCGATGAGCGCAACCGCCAGCGTCCCCCAGCGCATCCGCTCCACGCGTTCCATCACCGATTCGTGCGCGAACACCGCGTACCCCAGCAGGAACGCCGTCAGGTAAATGCCGATGCGGTAGGTGGTGATGACGGGCATGTTGCCGACCTGCGCCGCGCCCCAAATCAGCAGCGCAAAGGCGCAAATCAGCCATGACGGGCACTTTTCGCCGATGCGGAAAAGGCGGTCGTTCCGGTCGATTCTGCGAATCAGCACCAAAATCGCGCTGAACAAAAACAGCAGCTGCACAAACCACAGCGGCCCGATGCCCGACAGCACCGAAATCGGGTACAGCAAGGGCTTCGGGATGGTGTCCACCGCGCCGCCCATGCGGATATTGAGATACCCCGTCACCCAGTGCAGCACGAACAGCCCCAAGGTGGACGGCACAAGCAGCTTCCGCGCCCGATTGCGCAGGAACGCGCGATTCCCCTGCTGGACAAGCGCGAACCGGGCGCACATGCCCGCCACGACGAACAGCAGCACCATGAACCACGGGTACACCGTGCCGGAAATGGTATCCAGAAACGGCAGGTTTCGGGCATTCGGCACACCGCCGAAGATGCCGACCCCGTTGAAGAGGTAGCAGACGTGGTAAACAATGACCAGCAGAACCGTCATCCAGCGAATATGGTCAAGATACGCATAGCGGCGCATGGGGATTTTCCTCCTTTATGATAGCATGAATCCGTATTTTTGTGAAGGCGAACACGCACATTTATTCGTCATTGCTCATTGCTCGTTCTTCTGAAATCTGCTCTTGATGCCCTCGAAGCCGTCGGTCAGCATCCGGCTGATGAGCGCGTCGTCCCAATTCTGCTGCCCGGACGCGCACAGCACCGCAATGCCGTGGACGTACGCCCACATTTCGATGTGCAGGAGCGTCGCGTCCTCGCGGGTGAGGGATAGTTTCGCCATCAGGAAGTCCACCAGCACGGCGATGTTCTCCGCGTCGCCGCTATGATCCTCCCGGCGGCGGTCGCGCATGTAGAGCAGGTGGAAGAGGTTCGGCTCGTTTCGGGCGAAGCGGATGTACGCCGTGCCGACGGCTTTGTAGGGCGGATCGGCAGAATCGCGGACAAAATCAGCGCTGTAAGCACGGTATTGTGCGTCCGCGGCATCAATTGTGGCGGCCAGCAGGTCGTCCATGCCCGAAAAGGCGCTGAAAATCACCTTGGAGGACGAATGCAGGGTATCGGCAATGGCGCGGGCGGTGACGGCGTCGAAGCCGCGCTCGCGGGTGATGGCAAGGGCGGCAGCGACGATTTGCTCGCGGGTAAATCGGCAGGCGGGCGGCATGGAGCATCTCCTTTCAGCAACACACGTTGCGCAACGTGTGTTGCTATTGTAGCAAACAAAATCCCCTGTGTCAAGGGTAAGTTTGCAATTTATTCATGTTTTTTCAGCAAAGCGTCACATTTCCTTCATCCTGACGTCATGCAGGTCGGGTAGAATCAATACTGTCAGGCGGGAAGCACAGAAAGGAGGCGCTTATGAAGCTGCTGATGGAACCAATGGTTGTCGCGGCCATCCTGATGAAGGAATTGCCGGATAAACAAGTGGGTTCCGCCGAATCCGCGAAGGATGCTTCTGCTGCACCAGAAGTTTCAGCGCGCGACACGGCGGAATAAGGATTTCAGCGGACGCGGCGCATCGCCCTCTGCGCCCTGCATGACATGGTTTTCACTCCTTTTCTCCTCCTTTTTCCTTTCCCTTTCCTTCCTTGGTGCGCGGAGTCAGCAACCTCCCGCACCCCGGAGACAGTCCGAATTTCAGCAGATTCGGGCTGTTTTCTGTTGGGGGATTTGGGGCTTACAGCTTCGCGACTTCCGCCTTGAACTCCGGAATCGTGTCCACAAAATGGTACGGCGCATATTCGCCATACGCGGACGGGCGGCTGATGGTGACAAACTGGATATGCTTGCTGAGATACTGGTCATTCATTTCCTCTTTCAGCTGAACAACCGCTTTGCCAAGTTTCATGCGAATAGCGACGCTTCCGATTTTATTGGCATTCTTCGCAACAACGTAACACATGGGCTAATTCCTCCTGAAATTCTGATTCATTCTTGATTTTTCCCTGCTCATAGAGAGCGCGCATTTGAGCGCCAGCAGCAAGAGGATAGTTCAGCGTCATGCCGAGGCTGCGCGCGACTTCCTCCAGCGGCATAGTATCCCCCTTGTCCGGGTCGTTGAGGTAGGACTGGTAGCGTGCTTCGCAGAATGCGTCATCATCCTCGACTTCCGGCAGGTGCTTTCGTTCATAGACGGTAGATCCCTTTCGTTGGCTGTTATCATGATGATAGCAGAATTTTCTTGATTTTTCAAGGTGGATTTGGACGGTCGTTATCGCGGCGGGGTTCGTTTTATGCGTCTTGATTTTGCATGTCGCAGAGGGTTTCGCGTCTGCGGACGCGACCAAAGGGCATGAAAACAAACGAAGTTTGCGGTCGCCCTTTGGAAACCTTCGGGCTCCCATGTTACTTGATTTTCATTGTTGCTTTTGGGCGCGTCTGCGGACGCGCTTCATTTGCATTCCTCATTCCGCATTTCTCATTGCTAATTTTCCCCTTCTTCCCCCTGTTCCCCTTCACAGAAAAAAGCAAACGTGGTATGATAATCAGACAAACAGGCAAGGGAGGATTGGCGGATGGACGAGACGCGCGGAAAGTTCGTGCTGAAAGCGCCGTATCAGCCAAGCGGGGATCAGCCGCAGGCGATTGAGGCGCTGACAAAGGGCGTCAACGCGGGCATGAAGGGGCAAGTGCTGCTGGGCGTGACCGGGTCGGGCAAAACGTTCACGATGGCAAGCGTGATTGCACAGGTGCAGCGCCCGACGCTGGTGATTGCGCACAACAAAACGCTGGCGGCGCAGCTCTGCTCGGAGTTCCGGGCGTTCTTCCCCGACAGCGCGGTGGAATATTTCGTTTCCTATTATGATTACTATCAGCCGGAAGCGTATATCGCGTCGTCGGACACCTACATCGAGAAGGACGCCGCCATCAACGAGGAAATCGACCGCCTCCGCCACAGCGCGACGGCGGCGCTTCGGGAGCGGCGGGACGTGATTATCGTCGCGTCAGTCAGCTGCATTTATTCCATGGGCGACCCCAGCGAGTACGAGGGGCAGATGGTGTCCCTTCGGCCGGGCATGGCGATTGGGCGCGACGACCTCATCCGCCAGCTGATTGCCATCCAGTACGACCGCAACGACGTGGAGTTTGAGCGCGGGACGTTCCGCGTGCGCGGCGACGTGCTGGAAATCATCCCCGCGGGCGGCAAGGAGCATGGCCTGCGGATTGAGTTCTTCGGCGACGAAATCGAGTCCATCAGCGAGTTCGAGGTCGTGTCCGGGCACACTCTGGCGTCGCTGGAGCACGCAAGCGTCTATCCCGCGACGCACTACGCGACTGACCAGACGAATCTGCCGGAGAAAATCGCCGTCATCGAGCGCGATTTGAAGGAGCAGGTCGACAAGTTCACGAAGGAGGGCAAGCTGCTGGAGGCGGAGCGAATCGCCCAGCGGACGAATTACGACATTGAGATGATGCGCGAAATCGGCTATTGCAGCGGCATCGAGAACTACTCGCGCTATTTCGATGGCAGAAAGCCCGGCGATGCGCCCTATTCCCTGCTGGACTACTTCCCCAAGGGCTTTTTGTGCTTCATCGACGAGAGCCACGTCACCGTGCCGCAGATTCGCGCCATGTACAACGGCGACCGCGCGCGCAAGGAGCAGCTTGTCGAATATGGTTTCCGGCTGCCGTCGGCGTTTGACAATCGTCCGCTATTGTTCGAGGAATTTGAGCAGCGCATCGGGCAGACGATTTTTGTCTCCGCAACGCCCGGCCCGTATGAAATCAGCCACGCATCCCAGATTGTGGAACAGATTATCCGCCCGACCGGGCTGCTTGACCCCAAAATCATCCTCCGCAAGGCGACCGGTCAGGTGGATGACCTCGTGGGCGAAATCCACCAAGTCGTGGCGAAAAAACAGCGCGTGCTGGTGACGACGCTCACCAAGCGGATGGCGGAGAGCCTGACGGAGTACCTGCAAAGCATGGACATCCGCGTCCGCTACCTGCACAGCGACGTGACGACGATGGATCGCATGGCGCTGATTCGCGGGCTGCGGCTCGGCGAATATGACGTGCTGGTGGGCATCAACCTCCTGCGCGAGGGGCTGGACTTGCCCGAAGTGTCGCTTGTCGCGATTCTCGACGCGGACAAGGAAGGTTTCCTGCGTTCGGAAACGTCGCTCGTGCAGACCATCGGGCGCGCCGCGCGAAACGTCGATGGGCGGGTGATTATGTACGCCGATGTGATGACGGACAGCCTGATGCGCGCCATCAGCGAAACCAACCGCCGCCGCGCGATTCAGGAGGAGTACAACCGCGTGCACGGCATCACGCCGGAGTCGGTGCGCAACGCGGTGCATCAGGTGCTGGAGATTACGAAGAAGGCGGAAGAAAGCGCGCCCGCCGCGATGAGCGAGGACGAGCGGAACGCGCTGATGAAGCAGGTGGAGGATCAAATGCTGTCGGCGGCAAAGGCGCTGGACTTCGAGCAGGCGGCGAAGCTCCGCGACCAGCTGCTGGAACTCAAGGGGGAAAAGCCCCAGGCGGAGCAGATTCAAAAGAAGCGCCGCCGCACAAGAGAAAGCACCAGACACCACTAAGTTTGGAAGCGTAACCAAGCCGGGCAGCCCAAAAAGGGTCAAGGGACAATGTCCCTTGCAGGGTGCAGGGACAGCGTCCC
>OLQU01000191.1_pt1 | contig 57889 bp, 45 predicted proteins | sample 1672271 | NCBI WGS metagenome assembly OLQU01 (sample SAMEA3136666, study PRJEB25190) | human gut metagenome | biome: human gut; feature: human-associated habitat; material: faeces | place: Austria | collected 2013 | reverse complement strand
TTTTGCATTTTTGTAACCACAAACAGAACAGGTCTGGCTGCTTGCAAAAAATCTACCCACCTTCACAAGTTTCTTACCCTCATCCTCCAGTTTGTATCTCAAAAATGTTATAAAACAAAAGAGTACCCGGGACAACTGTCCCGGGTATGGAAAGCGGTATACACTGCTTCCTGCTTTTTCATATCATAGCTACAATCTCCGTAACTACGTATAATTATTTGATGTATTTGTCAAGAATCTTCTGGATAGTTCCATCTTCTTTCAGCTCTTTTAATGCTCCGTTTACTGCGTTAAGTAAATCAGTATTGCCTTTCTGAATTGCTGCTGCATAATCTTCCTGAACATAATCTGTATCAAGAATCTGTAAACCATCTGTTGTCTCAACGAAAGACTTCGCTGGCTGGTTATCAATGATTACTGCATCAATCTTACCGCTTGTAAGAGCCATAACTGCGTCAGCACCTTTATTGTATTCTTCTACGTTTTCTTCGCCAAAGTCATCTTTTGCGTAGATGTCACCAGTTGTTGCTAACTGCACACCAATCTTTTTACCTTTTAAGTCATCAATAGACTTAATGGAAGAACCTTCTTTTACGATAACGGACTGAATACCTGTTGCATAGCTGTCAGTGAAGTCAACAGACTGCTTTCTCTCATCTGTTACAGTCATACCTGCAAGACCTAAATCTGCTTTACCTGACTGTACTGCTGTGATGATAGAGTTAAATTCCATATCCTGAATCTCCAGCTTCAGTCCTAATTTATCTGCGATCGCTTTTGCGATGTCAGCATCAATACCAACAATATCATTACCCTCATAAGATTCATATGGTGGGAATGTCGCATTCGTTGCCATTGTTAACACACCGTCTTTTGCTGTCTTTACTGTAGCTGTTCCATTAGCAGAAGTACTGGATTCTGCTGACTTTTTGTCGTTGCTGCTACCGCATCCAGCTAACATAGATACAGACATAACAACTGCAAGCGCAACGGCTGCTAATTTTTTCATCTTCATTTTTCTCTCTCCTTTGTTTCATTTCATTACAAGTTTTTCTAAAAAAATTTGCGTATTGTAAGAAAGCTACACAAAGCTTTCTTCTAAATATAAAAAATACCACAAACCGAATAAAAACACAAGTGCTTCCTGCATATTCTTTGAATAAATATTCATCAAACTTACTTCGAATTAATAAAATGAACATGTACTATGCATTTTTATACTTTCCTTCGGATATCTGGAAGCTGTGCTAATACAATCGCAATAAACATAAGTACACAGCCGATCAATTCTCTTGTTGTAAGAACCTGATGAAGGAACAAATATCCTGAAAGGGCAGAGAACACAGATTCCAAACTCATAATCAATGCTGCCACAGTTGGATTTAATCCTTTTTGTCCCAGAATCTGTAACGTATATCCTACTCCTGTTGACATAATACCTGTATAAAGAATCGGGCCTGCCGCATTTAAAATCATTGCCATATTCGGACTTTCAAATAAAAACATACAGATTGCGCCAAGCATTCCGCCAGTAAGGAACTGAATGCAAGACATTTTTACCCCATCTACAAATGGATTATAATGGTCTATCGCGAGAATCTGTCCTGTGTATAAAAAGGAACAGCATAAAATGAGAGCATCCCCTCTCTGAATTGTCATTTTTTCTGTAATACATAAAAAATACAGCCCGGCTAATGCGATAACTACACCAATCCAAGTGAGAATTCCGCAGTATTTTTTAAAGAAAAGACCGACAACCGGTACGATAATAATATAAAATGTTGTGATAAATCCTGCCTTTCCTACAGTTGTGTACTGAATTCCCGTCTGCTGAAAACAGTTTGCTAAAAATAAAAATATTCCGCATACAATTCCACTTTCTAAAAGCCGCTTATTTTTCCAGCTTAATTTTTCTTCCTCTGCCTGCATCTTTTGAAAGCTGTTAATACCGTTATCTGAGGCTGTTTTTACACTTTCACTCCGTCTTTTTTTTCGAATATTATCAATGACCATAATGACCGGAATCAGAAATAATCCTCCAATCACGGAGCGAAGACAAATAAATGTAAATGGTCCGATATAATCCATACTTACACTCTGTGCTACGAATGCTGCACCCCATATCATTGCTGTCAGAAACAGAAAAATCGTGTCTCGTATCTTATGTGTTTTCATCTCCATTTCTTCTTTTCTTCCTCTTTTCCTCTCAAACTTACCTGCAAATCTCGCAGATAAAACAGATTATACTCCAATCTTATTATGTAAACAAGATATTTTCTGCCTTTTTCCTTGCCAGTTACTTTATTTTCATGTAGAATATTCATTTAGAACACTTTTAAAATTTACAATACAGGAGGAATTTTTATGGCTCAGTTATGGGGCGGACGATTCACAAAAGAAACCGACAAACTGGTTTACAATTTTAATGCGTCCATCAATTTTGATAAGAAGTTTTATAAACAGGATATGGAAGGAAGCATCGCTCATGTAAAGATGCTTGCCGCTGTTGGTATCCTCACAGACGAGGAAAGAGACAAAATTATCGCTGGCATTGAAGGTATCCTTCGTGACGTGGAGAATGGTTCTCTTGAAATCACAGAGGAATATGAAGATATTCACAGCTTTGTAGAGGCAGTCCTCACAGACCGCATCGGTGATGTCGGTAAGAAACTTCACACAGGAAGAAGCCGTAATGATCAGGTTGCCCTTGATATGAAGTTATATACAAGACAGGAGCTTCTTGCAATCCGAGAACTTGTTCTTGAACTCATCAAGACATGTCAGACCTTAATGGAAGAAAATATCCACACAGTTATGCCTGGGTTTACACATTTACAGAAGGCACAACCTCTTACACTTTCTCACCATGTTGGTGCTTATATGGAAATGTTTAAAAGAGACTATTCTCGCTTAAGTGACATTTATGACCGAATGAACTACTGTCCATTAGGTTCTGGTGCCTTAGCAGGAACAACCTACCCTTTAGACAGAGAAATGACCGCGGAACTTCTTGACTTTTACGGTCCTACTTTAAACAGCATGGATTCCGTATCTGACAGAGACTATGTTATCGAACTGTTAAGTGCACTTTCTACAATTATGATGCATTTAAGCCGTTTTTGTGAAGAAATCATTCTCTGGAACTCTAATGAGTACCGTTTCATTGAAATTGACGATGCTTACAGTACCGGAAGCAGTATTATGCCACAGAAAAAGAACCCGGATATTGCAGAATTAATCCGCGGAAAGACTGGTCGTGTTTATGCTGCCTTAACTTCTATCCTTACTACAATGAAAGGTATCCCTTTAGCATACAATAAAGATATGCAAGAAGACAAAGAACTTACTTTTGATGCATATGATACTGTAAAAGGCTGTCTTGCCCTCTTTAACGGTATGTTAAAGACCATCACTTTCCATAAAGATATTATGGAACAGAGTGCAAAACACGGCTTTACTAATGCAACAGACGCGGCAGACTACCTTGTAAATCATGGTGTTCCATTCCGTGATGCTCATGGCATCGTTGGCCGTCTTGTCCTTTACTGTATTGATAAAGGCATCGCATTAGACGATATGAGCCTTGAGGAATATAAAGCAATCAGCCCTGTATTTGAAGAAGACATTTATGAAGCAATTGACGTACATACTTGTGTTGATAAGAGAAATACTATTGGTGCACCTGGTCCAAAGGCAATGGAACAGGTTATTGCTATCAATAAAAAATGGATTAAAGAACACGAAGAGTAAACAGGGAGAATAACTATGAAACATTCAAAAAAATCACATAAAGAGGGACGAGGAAGTTTTTCCGGCCGTATCGGCTATGTGCTGGCCGTTGCCGGTTCTGCTGTAGGTCTTGGAAACATCTGGCGTTTTCCATACCTTGCTGCAAAATATGGAGGAGGAATCTTTCTTTTAGTTTATCTCCTTTTAACTGTATCTTTTGGATATGTTCTTATTATGTCCGAAACAGCTCTTGGGCGTATGACTAAAAAAAGTCCGGTAGGTGCATTTGCTTCTTTTGGTAATAGCTTTCCTTTTAAACTGGGAGGCTGGCTCAATGCGGTTATTCCTATCCTGATCGTTCCTTATTATAGTACGATCGGCGGGTGGGTTATCAAATATCTTGCTGAATATTTAAAAGGAAATGTGCAGGAAGTTGCGCAGGATGGCTACTTTACCGGATTCATCACAGATTCTTTTCAAACAGAACTGTGGTTCCTTGTTTTTGCAGCATTAATCTTTATTATCATCCTTGGCGGCGTAAGAAATGGAGTAGAACGAATGTCTAAAATCATGATGCCAATTCTTGTACTTTTAGCAATCGTTGTAACAATTTATTCCGTTACACGTCCGGGCGCATTAGCCGGAGTAAAGTATTTCTTAATTCCTAACATGAAGAATTTTTCTTTTATGACAATTGTTGCTGCAATGGGTCAGATGTTTTATTCTCTTTCCATTGCTATGGGAATCCTTTACACCTACGGTTCTTATACAGATAAAGATATGGATCTTGAACAATCCACAACACAGATTGAAATCTTTGATACAGGGATTGCAATACTTGCCGGATTAATGATCATTCCTGCTGTTTTCTCTTTCTCTGGTGGAAATCCTGAAAACTTACAGGCCGGACCATCCCTCATGTTTATTACTTTACCAAAAGTATTTGCCAGTATGGGAATCGGTACCGCAGCTGGTATCCTGTTCTTTGTACTCGTGCTGCTGGCAGCTCTTACAAGTGCAGTATCTTTAATGGAAACCTGTGTATCTACTTTTGCAGATGAATTTCACTGGAGCCGTAAAAAATGTTGTGTATTCATGGCTGTTGTTATGATTGTTCTTGGTTCCGCATCTTCTATGGGATACGGTGCCCTTGATTTCATTCAGATCTTCGGAATGGCATTCCTTGATTTCTTTGATTTCCTTACAAACTCTGTAATGATGCCGCTTGCTGCTTTAGCAACCTGCTTCTTAATCCTCAGGGTTGTTGGATTTAAGAAAATCTCAGAAGAAATCGAACAGTCTTCTTCTTTCCGCAGAAAGAAGTTATACACTGTCTTTCTTAAATATTTCGCACCAATCTGCCTGATTATTATTTTGTGCAGTTCTATCGCGAATGTATTAGGAATTATTTCTATGTAAACTTAATACAGACAAAAACCGGGGAAATCATATACTTCCCCGGTTTTTATTATTATTTTATTGCCCATCTCATTTTTGTAGATCTTGCTCTGCCGTTTCGATGGCATTCTTCTTTTGAAGGGCGGATGACATTCTTTGCCACCTCACTCCATAACCCTTCCTTCTGCTGTCTTTTCCAGATTTTCTTTACTAACCTGTCCTCTCCGGAATGGAACGTGAGAATCGCTACACGTCCGCCCGGTGCAAGTATATGTGGTAACTTTTCTAAGAATTCTTCTAGTACTTCAAATTCGCTGTTTACATCAATGCGAAGTGCCTGAAAGGTTCTCTGGCAAGTCTTCTTGATGGTATCCTTTTTTTCTTTATCATCTGGCAGAAATACAAGCGCTCTTTCAATAACTTCTTTTAGCTGTCCTGTCGTATCGATTTGTTCTCCTTGACGAAATGTCTTCATAATCTCTTTTGCAATCTGTTCTGCATAAGGCTCATCTGCATTCTCACGCAGCATACCTTCTATTTCATCTCTGGTTAATTCTCTTAACCGTTCTGCTGCAGAAATTCCCTTATCCGGATTCAAACGAAGATCCAAAGGCCCTTCTACTTTATAAGAAAAGCCTCGTTCCGGATTATCAATCTGCATGGAGGATACCCCAAGATCGGCTAATACAAAATCAAATAATCCATGTTCTTCCGCTACAAGATCAATGTTGCGGAAATTCTGCTGTATGATCGTTAAAATGTCTTCCCCATATCCTGCTTTTCTTAAACGATCCGTTGTTTTTACAATTTCAATCGGATCCACATCTAATCCATAGATATGTCCTTCGCCTTGGAGACATTCTAACATCTTTCTTGTATGTCCTCCGTATCCAAGTGTACAGTCTAATCCTTTTTGTCCCGGCTGGATCTGTAAAAAATCCAAAATCTCCTGCACACAAATAGATATATGCATTCCCGCCGGAGTACTTCCTTTACGGATTACTTTCTCAATCGTATCTTTATACTTTTCCGGCTGTAGTTCTTTATATTTCTCTTCAAACTTTCTTGGATGCGTTCCTTTATAACGCACTCGTCTTTTATGTGGTTTTTCTAATTCTTTATTTTCTTCCATAGGAACCCCCTGTATAATTTTTATGTATTCTCATAATCTCTTGTATTTCATCTTATGAGACATCTTTTTATTCTTATATCATGATAACACAGGTTAACGAACAGAAACAACAAAATCAGTCAATACATATTTGTTTTTTCTTCATCCATACATAGGCAATCACACAGATTATTACAGAAAGAAGGGAACCTCCTACTGTAGCCAATCCCATCGGAAAAAGACTGGAAAATACTTTAGCTGTAATATACACTCCCGGTATTCTTACAAGAAGAATCGCTATAATGTTATGGATAAAGGAAAGTTCTGAATGTCCACAGGCACAAAAGTAACCACTGAAACTGAAATGGATACCTGCAAATATACAGTCAAATATATATCCCCTGATATACTGGGAACCAAGTACTATTACTTTTGCATTTTCTGTGAACAAGCCAACTACCGGTCCTGCAATAAACTGCATGATAATTGATATCATTACACCAAACCCTACGGTAATCAGCACTGCATAATAAAGTATCCTCTGTGCTCTTTCCCTCTTACCTGCACCGATATTCTGCGCTCCAAGTGCAGATACAGTAGAAAGCATAGAAGATGGTACCAGAAAGAGGAAACTGATAATTTTTTCTACAATTCCTACCGCCGCAGCAGTATCGAGTCCCCGCCTGTTTGCAATAATAGTGATAATTATAAAAGCAATTTGGATAAATCCATCCTGCAGCGCGACAGGAATACCAATTTTTAATAATCGTTTTATTGTTTTCCTGTCTATCTTAAAATCATTTTTGGAAAGAGAAATTCCTGTCTTTTTTTTCATAATAACGACAAGAGCAATCAGTACACTGATTGTCTGTGAGCAAGTCGTTCCTAATGCTGCTCCCGCTGCCCCCATATGCAGTCCGCCAATAAAAAGATAATCTAAAATAATATTTATAGCACAGGCTACTGCAATAAAGTACATCGGGCTTTTAGAATCTCCTATTCCTCTAAAAATAGAACTGATAATATTATAGGCAGTAATAAAAGGAATTCCCAGAAAACAGATGGTAAGATAAATAACTGTTTCATGAACTGCTTCCTGCGGTGTTGACATCATGCCGACAATGGGTTTGATAAAAAATAAAAGACCTGCTGCTCCTACAATTGCCAGCATCATAAAAAGGGTGACTGTATTCCCAATATCTTTGGCTGCTTTTTTCTTATTGCCCGCCCCAATCGCCTGTCCGATATTAACCGTTGCTCCCATAGCAAGACCAACGATCATTACCGTAATCATATGCATTACCTGACTGCCAATAGATACTGCCGTTATACTCGAAATATCTTCAAACTGTCCGATAATAAACAAGTCGGCCATACCGTAAAGCGTCTGTAAAAAATAGGATAATAAATAGGGCAGAGAAAAATATAAAATACTCTTCAAAACACTGCCCGTCGTTAAATTCTTCTCCATTGTAAATTTTCTCCCTCTTATTCTTCTCTTATTCTTTTTCCTGCGGAATCAAATTTACATCAAGCTGTTCAAATGGAATAGCAATATTGTTATGGTCAAATTCTTCTTTAATTTCTTCCAATACTCTCCAACGTGATTCCCAATAATCCTCTGTTTTTACCCAGTAACGAATCCCTATATCTATAGAACTTGCCTGAAATTCATTTACGTAAATTTTAACCGGCTCATCTGTAATTCTTGCCGGTTCTTTTTCTATTAAAGCATTTAATACTTTTCTGACTTTTTTGATATCTTCACTATATTCAATACCGACATTCAGATCAACACGTCGTTTTTCCTGATAAGTTACATTCGTAATACTAGCATTTGATAAATTTCCATTTGGTATCATGATCGCTTTATTGTCTACACTTAAAAGCTTTGTATACATAATTCCAATTGCCTGTACAGTTCCTTCTTTCCCAGAGTTTCCCTCAATAATATAATCCCCAACCTGAAATGGTTTTAATAATAACAAAATAACACCACCGGCAATATTCGACAGTGAACCCTGTAAAGAAAGACCAAGAGCAAGACCGGCAGAACCAAGTAATGCCACAATAGATGAGGCTGCTACGCCAATCTTTGTTACCGCCATAAAAATAACAAGTACCTTACCGCCAATCTTAATAAAAGAAAGCAGGAAGGTCTGCAGCGTTGTGTCCATAATCGAACGCTCAAAAATCTTATGTGCCATTTTTACCACATAGGATACGATTTTAAAACCGATGAATAAAATCAGCAGTGCCCCGATAATGTCACCACAAAAATCTGCCAGTTTCACTCCTGTTTTACCAAGGTATTCATAGATAAGTGAATGAGCAAAAGACTTCAATGAAGCTGCTTCTAACAACATAAAAAACCTCCTAAAAAAAGAAAAATGATATATCCCAGATATCGCTTTAGAGCGTGTTTAAAATGTAGACAGGCATCTTAAACAAAGCGGCTGCAAAGCAGATGGGATATATCATTTTTTATTTTTCACCTATATCAAATCTACAAATCAAAATTTATTTTGCTGTGATATATCCCTGTGCTATTAATAATTCTGCACAAAGTACAGCTCCGCCGGCTGCGCCACGTACTGTATTATGAGATAATCCTACAAATTTATAATCAAACATTGTATCTTCTCTTAAACGTCCCATGGAGATTCCCATTCCATTTTCAAAATCAATGTCTAATTTAACCTGTGGACGGTTATCTTCTTCCATATAACGTATGAACTGCTTTGGTGCGCTTGGTAAGTTAAGCTCCTGTGGAAGTCCTTTGAAGTTTTCCCAACGGTCGATGATTTCTTCTTTGGTTGGTTTCTTTTCAAAGTTTACGAATACGGCTGCTGTATGTCCATCAAGTACAGGTACACGGATACACTGTGTTGTGATTAATGGTGCAGTTGCTTTTTCGATTTTGCCGTCTACAACTTTACCGAATAATCTTAATGGTTCCTGCTCGGATTTTTCTTCTTCGCCACCGATGAATGGGATGATGTTTTCTACCATTTCCGGCCAGTCTTTGAATGTCTTACCTGCTCCGGAGATTGCCTGGTATGTTGTTGCCACAACTTCCTTAGGACCAAATTCTTTTAATGCAAAAAGTGCTGGAGCGTAGCTCTGGATGGAACAGTTTGGTTTTACTGCTACGAAACCTTTCTTTGTTCCAAGACGTTTTTTCTGTGCCTCGATTACCTCGAAATGTTCTGGGTTAATTTCAGGTACTACCATTGGTACGTCTGGTGTCCATCTATGTGCGCTGTTGTTAGAAACTACAGGTGTTTCTGTCTTTGCGTAAGCATCCTCGATCGCACGGATTTCTTCTTTGCTCATATCTACAGCACTGAATACGAAATCTACTTCAGAAGCTACTTTTTCTACTTCGTTTACGTTCATTACTACGATATTCTTTACAGCTTCCGGCATCGCTTTCTGCATTTTCCATCTTCCGCCTACTGCTTCCTCATATGTTTTTCCTGCAGAACGTGGACTTGCTGCGATTGCTACTACTTCAAACCAAGGGTGATTCTCTAAAAGAGAGATAAATCTCTGTCCAACCATTCCTGTACCACCAAGGATACCTACTTTTAATTTCTGATCCATTTTCCTATGTCACCTTTCTGTGTAAAATAACTATGGGTTTATTCCTGTTTTTTATTTTCAATAGCTATCCAAAGCCATATTGCTCTGGACAGTTATTTTTGATGTATATTATTATAATTATTTAACCACTCTTACCTTAAGTACACCTTCAATATCTATAATATGCTGTACAGATTCTTCTGTAATTACAGAATCCACATCGAAGATTGCGTAAGCATAATCGCCTTTTGTCTTGTTGCTCATTTCTGTGATGTTGATATTGTCTTTTGCAAATGCACCTGTGAAACGAGTCAGCATGTTTGGAATATTTCTATGTAAAATAGCAATACGTCCCTGTGTCTGGCATACACCAAGCTGTGTGTTTGGGTAGTTTACAGAGTTTGTGATATTACCATTCTCCAGATAATCCATAAGCTGGTCTACTGCCATCTCTGCACAGTTATCTTCGGATTCTTCTGTGGATGCCCCAAGATGAGGGAATGCGATAACCCCCTTTACTCCTGCTACCTTTGGTGTAGGGAAGTCTGTTACATAATGTGCCAGCTTACCATTGTCTAATGCTGCAACTAAAGCATCTTCATCTACAAGACCGTTACGTGCAAAGTTTAAGATAACGGCATCTTTTTTCATCTTTGCAATGCCTTCTGCACTAATCATGTTCTTTGTGCTGTCTAACAGTGGAACATGGATTGTGATGAAATCACAATTTTCAAAGATTTCATCAATAGAAGATACATGATGAACGGCTCTTGATAAGTTCCATGCGGACTTTACAGACAAGAATGGGTCATATCCGTAAACTTCCATGTTGAGGTTGTGTGCAGCATTGGCTACGAGAACACCGATTGCTCCAAGACCAATAACACCAATCTTTTTGTTCTGGATTTCTCTTCCGGCAAATGCTTTTTTGGCTTTTTCCATTGCCTTTGTGATGTTAGGGTCTTCTTTGTTCTCTTCTACCCATTTATTTCCACCGATTAAGTCACGGGATGCTAATAACATTCCTGCGATAACCATCTCTTTTACACCATTTGCATTGGCTCCTGGCGTGTTAAATACAACGATTCCTTTTTCAGAATAATCTGCGATAGGGATGTTGTTTACACCAGCTCCTGCTCTTGCAACAGCTAAAAGATTCGGCACATCCTGCATATCATGCATTGCTGCACTTCTTACTAATACAGCATCGGCTTTCTGTAATTCTTCTACCTGCTTATATTCTTCTGTAAAAAGAGAAGTTCCACATGGAGAAATTGGATTTAAGCATTTATACTGAAACATCATTATAACTTCCTTTCATTTATTTAGATTCTTCCTGTTTTTGTTTCTCTAAGTCTTCTTCATTGAAAGCATCGCTGATAGAACCGCCTGGCGCTACCATCGGCCATACTTTATCATCACTGTCGATGATACAGTCAAGGAGATATGGTTCATTAGAAGCAACCGCTTCTTTGAAAGCAGCTTCAAATTCTTCAATTGTCTCTACGCGTTTTGCCTTTGCACCCATTGCTTCTGCAAGTTTTACAAAGTCTACTTTATCATAGAGTGTTGTGGAGGAATATCTTTCCCCATAGAAAAGATTCTGCCACTGGCGAACCATACCAAGCACATGATTGTTTACAACTACTTCAATTACCGGAATCTCTGAACGGGTTGCAGTTGCAATCTCATTCATATTCATACGGAAACAGCCATCTCCTGCGATATTTACAACAACTTTATCTGGGCATCCGCATTTGGCACCGATTGCTGCGCCAAGGCCGTATCCCATTGTTCCAAGTCCACCGGAAGTAAGGAACTGACGAGGGCGTTCGTATTTATAATACTGGGCTGCCCACATCTGATGCTGTCCAACTTCTGTTGTGATAATCGCATCTCCCTCGGTAAGCTCGTAAATCTTCTCAATAAGTCCTGGACCTGAAAGACGTTCTTGATGATAAGTCATCGGATATTTTGCTTTCATATCCTGAATTTCCTGCATCCAGGCTTCATGGTGCTGCTGGGAAAGTCTTCTATTTAAAATAGTAAGAACTGCCTTTACATCACCGATAATTGCAGTATCAATTAAAATATTTTTATTTACCTCAGCAGGATCGATATCAATCTGAATGATTTTTGCTCTGCTGGCAAATGTCTTGGCATTACCATAAACACGGTCGCTGAAACGTGTACCGATTGCAATGAGTAAGTCTGATTGGGATACCCCGATATTCGAAGTCTTCGTTCCATGCATTCCCAACATTCCTGTATAGGCTGGATCCTCTCCTGGAAAAACACCCTTCCCCATAAGTGTATCACAAACTGGGGCATCAATTTTCTTTACAAACTCTCTTACCTGTTCACTGGCATCGGATAATGTACATCCGCCACCAAGAAGAACATATGGCTGTTTTGCTGCCTCAATCATCTCGATTGCTTCTTTGACACTCTTTTCTTTGATTGTCTCACAGACTGGGTGAATCACGGCTGGTTCCATAGATTCAAAATATGTCTTTGCTGCTGTGACATCTTTTGTAATATCTACTAAAACCGGGCCTTTTCTTCCTGACTGTGCAATCTGGAATGCCTCACGGATGGTATCCGCAAGTTTTTCAATATCTTTTACAATATAGTTATGTTTTGTTACTGGCATTGTTACACCTTTGATATCAATCTCCTGGAAAGAATCCTTTCCAAGAAGGCTGACACCAACGTTTGCTGTAATCGCTACGACTGGAATGGAATCCATGTAGGCAGTTGCCAGCCCGGTCACGAGGTTTGTTGCCCCCGGACCGGATGTAGCCATACATACTCCTACTTTACCAGTTGCTCTGGCATAACCATCTGCTGCATGGGAAGCTCCCTGCTCATGAGAAGTAAGAACATGATGGATTTTGTCACTCTGTTTATATAATTCATCGTAAATATTTAAAATCGCTCCGCCCGGATAACCGAAAACGGTGTCTACCCCCTGCTCTTTTAAACACTCTAATACGATTTCTGAACCATTAAGTACCTGCTTCATTATAAATATACCCTTTCCAATTATTTTAACTGGTCAACATCTAAAACTGCGCCTCTGTTTCCAGAAGTAACAAGAGCAGCATAGCGGCGAAGGTAACCATCTGTAATTTTAGGCTCTCTTGGCTGCCATTTTTCTTTTCTCTTTGCTAATTCTTCATCAGAAACATCAACATTTAAGCTGTTGTTTGGAATATCAATCTTGATGATATCTCCCTCTTCAATTAAAGCAATTGGTCCTCCAACGGCTGCTTCTGGGGATACATGTCCGATAGAAGCTCCTCTGGAAGCACCGGAAAAACGTCCATCTGTAATTAATGCTACAGAATCGCCAAGTCCCATTCCTGCAATTGCAGAAGTAGGATTTAACATTTCTCTCATTCCAGGTCCACCCTTTGGTCCTTCGTAACGGATAACAACAACATCACCAGGAACAATGTCGCCACCTTTGATTGCCTTGATTGCATCTTCCTCACAATCAAATACTCTTGCAGGTCCTTCATGTACCATCATTTCAGGAACAACGGCAGACTGTTTTACGATACCAGTATCTGGTGCGATATTTCCCTTTAAGACAGCGATTCCACCCTGTGCCATGTAAGGGTTGTCGATTGGACGAATGACTTCTGGGTTTAAGTTATGAACGTCTTTGATATTCTCTCCTACTGTCTTTCCTGTTACAGTAATCTGGTCTTCGTAAAGAAGTCCTTTTTTGCTAAGTTCATTCATAACAGCATATACACCGCCAGCTTCGTTTAAGTCTTCCATATAAGTTGGTCCTGCTGGTGCAAGATGGCAGAGGTTTGGTGTTTTTGCACTGATTTCATTCGCAATATCCATGTTCAGTTCTACGCCTGCTTCATGTGCGATTGCAGGGAGGTGAAGCATTGTATTTGTAGAGCATCCAAGTGCCATATCTACTGTTAAGCAGTTTAAGAAAGCTTTCTTTGTCATAATGTCGCTTGGGCGTACATTATTTTTCAGTAATTCCATAACCTTCATACCTGCATGTTTTGCAAGACGGATTCTCTCGGAATATACGGCTGGAATTGTACCATTACCCCGAAGCCCCATACCAAGAACCTCTGTCATACAGTTCATGGAGTTGGCTGTGTACATACCAGAGCAGGAACCACAGGTAGGACATACTTTGTTAACGTATTCTTCTACCTTTTCTGCTGTCATTTTACCAGCTTCATAAGCACCTACTGCCTCAAACATAGAAGAAAGACTTCTCTTTCTTCCATCAACGTGTCCTGCTAACATTGGACCGCCACTTACAAAAACAGTTGGTACATTGATACGTGCTGCTGCCATTAAAAGTCCAGGTACGTTCTTATCACAGTTTGGAATCATAACTAAAGCATCAAATTGATGAGCTTTTGCCATACATTCTGTGGAATCTGCGATTAACTCTCTTGTTACTAAGGAATACTTCATTCCAGTATGTCCCATAGCAATACCGTCACATACAGCAATTGCAGGGAATACAACTGGTGTACCACCAGCCATAGCAACACCCATCTTTACAGCCTGTGTGATTTTGTCAAGATTCATATGTCCTGGAACGATCTCGTTGTAGGAGCTTACGATACCTACTAAAGGTCTTTCCATCTCTTCTTTTGTATAACCTAATGCATTAAACAGGGAACGATGTGGTGCCTGCTGCATTCCTTTTTTTACGTGGTCACTATTCATAATTAACCTCCAATGATTCACTTAGAAATGAAATCTTCATTTTCTAAAATATAAATTATTTATCCAATGTAGATACTTCTTCCATTGAATATACCCTTATCCGATACAATTCTAAATAACTTTCAACTACATCTAGATACGTTCTGCGATAAGAGTTCCCATCTCTTTACATCCAACCTTTGTCATTCCTTCAGACATGATGTCTACAGTACGGTATCCATCTTTTAATACCTGTTTTACTGCATTGTCTACAGCATCTGCTGCCTCATCCATATTGAAAGAATAACGAAGAAGCATAGATGCAGAAAGGATGGTTGCGATTGGATTGGCGATATCCTGTCCTGCGATATCTGGTGCAGAACCGTGGCTTGGCTCATATAAACCGAAGCTTCCTTCTTTTAAACTTGCAGAAGATAACATTCCGATAGAACCAGTTACCATACTTGCCTCATCAGATAAAATGTCACCAAACATGTTCTCTGTAAGGATAACGTCGAACTGCTTAGGATCTCTCACTAACTGCATGGCACAGTTATCAACTAACATATGCTCTAACTCTACTTCCGGGTAGTCTTTTGCAACTTCGTTGACAACCTTTCTCCATAAGCGGGAAGAATCAAGTACATTGGCCTTATCTACGCTTGTTACTTTCTTTCTTCTCTTCATAGCAATATCAAAACCACGGATAGCGATACGACGAATCTCTTCCTCACTGTATGTAAGGGTATCAACAGCCTTTGTCACTCCATCTTCTTCAAATGTCTTTCTTTCTCCAAAGTAAAGACCACCTGTTAACTCTCTCATAACGACAAGGTCAAAACCGTCTCCGATAATGTCTTCTCTTAATGGGCAGGCGTCTTTTAACTCTTCATAAAGATATGCCGGTCTCATATTGGCAAATAATCCAAGTCCTTTACGGATAGCCAGAAGTCCTGCTTCTGGTCTTAAGTTTGCCGGAAGCTTATACCATGGAGAAGTTGTTGTATTACCACCGATAGAACCCATCAGTACGGCATCACAGCTTTTTGCTGTCTCTAATGCTTCTTCTGTAAGAGGCTTTCCTGTTGCATCAATGGATGCACCGCCAAGAAGGATATCTGTGTAATCAAACGTTTCGTTATATTTTTCTGCCACTTTATCTAATACTTTAAGTGCTTCTGCCACGATTTCCGGACCGATTCCGTCTCCTCGGATTACACCTACTTTATAACTCATTGTTTCATCCCTTTCCTTTTTCTTCTATCGTTTATACCCTTTATGAATTACCTCTTATCATTTCCTGCAAATTAACAATCTAAGTGTTCATGGGTATAGATACTCACAGTTAAATATCATATCTCATTTTTCTATTATAATCAATCTTTTTCCAGACATTCCTGCACTTTATTGCAAAAATCTTTCCATGCCTGCTCATGTTTTACATAATATCTCGGACACATCTTTCCTGTAACATCATAATGACGAATCACATTTTGGGAAGATAAACCATACGTCTTGCAAATCCACGCTGTAAGGCGCACAGCCGAATTATATGTTTTGTCATTAAACTTCCCGTTTTTCTTTGGATGGCAGCACTCAATCGAAATCGTATCTTTATTCCGGTTATTTGATGCATAAGAAATTTCGCTCTGCGGAATACATTGAATAACCTCTCCATCTAAACCAACAATATAATGACTACTTGCCTTGGTAAGATGCGTGTTTTGCAGATTATTAAAATAATCCCGATTCTCTTTTGCCGTACTGCCCGGATTTTCCACATAGTGAATAACGACTCCCTTTACCTTCCTTAAAGCAATTCCACTTCGGCTATACGGATTCTTATCTAAAAAATCTTCTGTAATCTCTGGTCTGCCACAAGGGCCATCCTCCGCGGGAAGTACACGGCTTCCAACATCACTTCCCTCTTCCTGCTTTGGTGAAATTCCTGACACGCTATTTGGTTTCCAAAGAAAGCTACTATGTAAAATAGAAATAAATACTGCCAGAAAAAGTATTGTAATTGCCAACTGTCTTTTATTTGATATTTGTTTTCTCCCTTTTCGTTTTTTCCCAGACTTTTTTCTCTTCCTCACTCTATTTTTCATCCAGACCTGCTTTTGTCCGCTGGAAAAAAACATCGAATCCCTTCTTTCTATGAAATATTCAATGACTGCTTTCTTCAGAATACTGCTTAAATTCTACACCTGACTTCATAATAGGAAGACGATAAAAAAACTGCGCAGATAGAGCTAAACCCCATCTGCGCAGCCTTTGCGTTCTTATTATTCTACACTATAGTTTGGTGCTTCTTTTGTGATATGAATATCATGAGGATGACTCTCTTTTAAGGAAGCTGCTGTAATCTTTACAAACTGTCCTTTCTCTTTTAATTCCTGAATCGTCTTCGCTCCGCAATATCCCATACCGGAACGTAATCCTCCAACGAGCTGGAAGATGGTATCTTCCAATTTACCTTTATAAGCTACACGGCCTTCTACACCTTCTGGTACTAACTTCTTAGCGTTAGCCTGGAAGTAACGGTCTTTACTTCCGTTCTCCATAGCTGCCAGTGAGCCCATTCCACGGTATACTTTATATTTTCTTCCCTGATATAACTCAAATTCTCCTGGGCTCTCGTCACAACCTGCAAGAAGTCCACCAAGCATTACAACATTCGCTCCGGCTGCGATAGCCTTTGTAACATCACCAGAGAACTTAATTCCACCGTCTGCAATGATTGGAATGTTATACTTATCTGCCATCTCGTAACAATCCATAACAGCGGTAATCTGTGGAACACCGATACCTGCAACTACACGAGTCGTACAGATAGAACCAGGTCCGATTCCAACCTTAACAGCATCAACACCACATTCGATCATGGCCTTTGTTCCTTCTGCTGTTGCGATGTTACCCGCGATAACCTGTAAGTCAGGATACTTCTCTTTAACTAAAGCAAATGTCTTCAATACGTTAGCGGAATGTCCGTGAGCGGTATCAATAACGATAACGTCTACATGGGATTTAACAAGCTCGTCTACACGGTTTAAGATGTCTGGAGTACATCCTACTGCTGCACCACAGAGAAGACGGCCATTGCTGTCCTTAGCGGAATATGGATAACGAATCTGCTTCTCGATATCCTTAATTGTAATTAAACCTTTTAAGTTATAATCATCATCTACGATAGGTAATTTCTCTTTTCTTGCTTTGCCAAGAATCTGTTTTGCTTCTTCTAAAGTAATTCCCTCTTTTGCAGTAACTAAACCTTCGGAAGTCATAGACTCTTTAATCTTCTTATTAAAGTTTGTCTCAAACTTTAAGTCACGGTTTGTAATAATTCCGACTAATTTACCGTTCTCTGTGATTGGTACACCAGAGATACGGAACTTCGCCATCAGGTCTTCTGCCTGCTGTAAGGTATGTTCTGGGGAAAGATAGAAAGGATCTGTAATAACACCGTTCTCTGAACGTTTTACCTTGTCTACTTCTTCTGCCTGGGCCTCAATGGACATATTCTTATGAATGATACCAATTCCTCCCTGACGTGCCATGGCAATTGCCATCTGATGCTCTGTAACTGTATCCATGCTGGCACTCATAAATGGAATGTTTAACTTAATCTTGTTTGTAAGCTTTGTCTCCAGATTAACTTCATTCGGAATAACTTCTGAATATGCTGGAACTAATAACACATCATCAAATGTAATTGCTTCTTTAATGATTTTTCCCATTGTTTTCTTCCTTTCTATCCTTGAATAATGATTAAAAATATAACTAATATTAGTAAATTATGTTAGCAAAGAAACGCACTTTTGTCAACGTGGCAAATAAAACAGAATTTCTCAGCAAATCGCGCTTAATGTTATACAATTTCACGTATTGCAAAAAATAGACGAAAAATCCTGCTTATAAAATCGAATGAATAAACAGAATGAGTATCTATATCCTGTAAATTTCTTTTATAAGCAAAACCGCCCCTGGCAGAAGAAAATCTGCCGGGGCGGTAATCTGTTAGCTATACTTTCAGATTATACCAATTATTTTATAATCTTTACACTTGATTTCTGTCCTTTTTTCTTTAAAAGTCTCTTATATGCTTTCAGTTTCTTAGCAGGCACTTTAATCTTTGCCTTCGCATGGATACCCTTGAATGCACTTCTTCCAACTTTCTTCAGAGAAACGGACTTAATTGTAATACTTCTCAGATTTTTAGCTTTCTCAAATGCACGTTTGCCGATTACCTGAACATTCTTACCAATTACAACTTTCTTGAGTTTCTTATCACCCTTGAACGCTTTATTTGCAATCGATGTTACTTTAAAGGTATAATTTCCGCTCTTAATAGTTGCTGGAATAACAAATTTTGCTTTCTTGCTATTTCGTTTAACAAGCATTACCGTACCACCTGTTGCGTTAACTTCTCTTACCTTATAGATAGCTTTTTTGTACTTGATTAACATTCCAACAGAAGGAACCCCTGTTTCTGGTTTATTCGCAGATGGTTTTTCTGGATTCTTATTTGTATCTGGTGCCGGTTTTGTTACTTTTACAAGATTGCCTCTTGCTGTCTGTAATTTTTCAAGTGCCGCATTTACTTCATCTTTTGTCACTATTTCTTTTGCGATGACTGCTTTTACTTCCTTCAATGCTTTTTCATATTCCGCATAGGAACCATCCGTATAATCATCTTTTTTCAAAGCTTCTGCCTGCTTGATCTCGCCCTCTACCTTTTCCATAAATGCTTTATCTGCAATCTGATCCTTAGCAATCAACTTGATTTTATAGGTATTGGTTGTCTTGCTATCTTCAGAAGTAACGATTACCTTTACAACATTTTCTTTATTAAACGGTACTACCATTACTGATGCATTATCTTTTGCAGCTGCATCCACAACAGCTTGGTCTACTTTGTCTACAACTACAGTATACTCGTATTTATCGGCTGCAAAACCTTCCACTGCTGTTCCATCCACTTTCAGTTCTTCTAACTCCGCTGTCTTGTTTGAAGTATAACCCTTCTCACTTGTCCAGATTTCTAACTCAGTCAGACCAACATATCCTGTTCCTACCTGTTTCATGGTAAATCTCAATGCTTTTGCTTTCTGAACCTCATTAAATACCAGTTCATTCTTCTGATTTACCTGATAATCATCATGTGTAAATTCAACTTCTTTAAAGTTCTCTCCATCTTCAGATACTGCAATCGTTACGCTCTCTGGTGCTTTTACATTCATATCACCAAAGAACCATGCTTTGATACTTGCCAACTCATAGACCTCATCCCAGGTAAATGTGATGGTTGGCGAAGAGTTTAATAAATGGTCATTCCAGTTTGTCCAACGCATATTTGGCCTATCCAATACATTATTAACACCATCTACAATAGAAAGCAGATTATCTGCCGGTTCGCCACAGCTTTCTGTTAAAGTTTTATATTTTGGAGCTATATTGACTGCTTCTTTTACTTCACCTTCTGCCACACGTATCGTTGCAGTTGCTGTCATCTCTTTACCTTCTACGTTAACTTTACCTTTTACTTTTACAATATCTCCAACTTTTTCCAAGTCAGACTCTTTAATACTATCCCATGTAACCGGATATGCACCGTATGATGTACCATCTGGAAGAATTCCTGCTAATGTTGAAGGTAAAGTTGGAACAAGCCCTTTTACAGTTGCTCTTGTATAGTTCTGTACCGCTACGATAATCGGTTTTACATGAAGGTTTGCAGATACAGCTACTTCTTCTTTACCAAACTTCATTGTTCCATCCAGAACGTACTCACCAGGATGATTGTACACATCTTCTGTCAGTTTCCAATCAATCGTACCTTCCTGCTTAGATCCATCGCTCATAGTACCTGTTACGGTTGTCTCTAATTCAGGCTTTGTACCCATCATAACAGTGTACTCTGGTTTTATCGTATAATCTTTCAGAAATACTTCACCATTCTTTTCACCTACAGTATTTACAAATACAGTCTCTCCAGTAAGACCTGCAGATTCTGCCTTCAATGCAAAACCACCTGCATCCTTTGTACTGCGTACAATCACAAGTGCTTTTCCGCTAAATGCTTTAATCTTAGCTGTCTTACTGCTTGTTAATACGGATTTCTGCTGGAATTTATTAACGGTAGATGGATTTCCATTATCTACACCAACAATTGTTCCATTACCTGTTAAAGTAAAACGAATACTATTGTCTGCAGAACTTACAAAACGTCCATCTTTGTCATTTACATCTACTGCTATATAACTTAGACTGCTTCCATCTGCTGTAATTTTGCTCTTCTCTGCTTTAACAGATAACTTACTTCCAGCATCACTGTTTGTTGTCACACTCTGTGATCCCAGCGTATCTGTAATTTCTTTGCCATCTTCATCATATGCTTTCGCACTAAGTGTACCTTCCGCATATTTTACCTTAAACTGAATTGCCTGAGCTTTCCACTTCTGACTCTCGTTGACTGCAACACACTGTTCTTCATCATTAGATTCATTACTGTATGTAGCCCATTCATGACCGGCAGCCGTCTTGATTGGATTTCTTGTGGAAGTACCGATCAGTTTTCCATTCAGATACAACTCTACTTTTGCTGCATTGGAGTAAACATAAACTGGTACTTTACCTCCTGAAATACTGAGATCTTTTTTATTCCAACTCTGTGGTACAATATGAAGTGTCTGTTTATCTTCTCTCCACTGGCTAGTATAGAAATAGAAGGAATCCTTCTCAAATCCTGCCGTATCGATTACTCCAAAGTAAGAGGAGTTTGGTACAGCCAATTTGTCACCACTAACACTTCCTTTATCTGTTCCGTTCCAAGGTGTTGGCTCACCAATATAATCAAATCCTGTCCAGATAAATTCACCGGATACAAAGTCATCTTTAATCGTATACCACCAGGATTCACGTGCTGTATTTCCCCAGCTTACCGCATTAGTATCGTACGCTGTACACTGATAATCACCAGACTTACCATACTGTGACAATGTTGTGTAGATACCTCGGCTGTTACTTGGTGAAGCAGTCTCCGTAGCAATAATTTTCCAATCTGGATGAGCACTATGAATACCACTCATAGCTGCCATAGAATAGTTTGCTCCTGCTAAGCCTTCTCCATTATTTGCCAGAACCGCAGTAACTTTATTACGGAAATCCCCGTATGTGTTATATCGTAACCCGTATGGATTATTATCACCAACTGTGATTGGTCTTGTCTTATCAATCGCCTCGATATAACTCTTCATATTTTTTGCATACTGTTCATACTTGCTAGAATCAGTAACACCAAAGTTCAGCTCATTTCCGATATCCCAAATTACAACAGACGGATCATTCTTATCACGTTCAATGTTGGATTCCAGTACAAATTTATACCAGGTATCGCCTGCAGTCGCACCGAGTAATTTATTATCCTCACTAATCGTCTTGTTATAGTGTGTGCTAAAGTCCTGACTGTTTCCGTTCTTTGGAAATGCCCATCCGTCAAAGGTCTCATCCATTACCATCATACCTAATTCGTTACATGCTTTAAGAAGTACGGAAGAAGGTGTGTTATGAGCAGTACGAATCGCATTACAACCCATCTCTTTCAGTTTACTTACCTGACGATATACAGCATCACGTTCGGATGCTGATCCAAGTGCACCCTGATCATGATGCATACATACACCTTTCAGTTTTACATTCTTTCCATTCAAGCTAAATCCAGTATTGGAATTAAAGTCAATATAACGGAAACCAAACGTTTCTTTATTAATGTCTTTTACTTCATCGCCAACCAAAACTTCCGTTTGTACATAGTAGAGATTTGGTTTCTCTGTACTCCAGAGTGCAGGGTTGTTTACTTTCAAATTCTGTTCTTTTTCTTCTGTGCCATTCTCTGTCAATGTCACATCCGTCGTGCTTGGTTCAGAAACTGCCTTACCTTCTGCATCTAAAACTGTTGTACGAATCTTCGCTTCTACTTGTGCATTACTGTCATTCTGTACTTTTGTTTGAACTTTTACTGTAACATTTCCGCCTTTCTCTGTTGCCAGATTTGGTGTTGTTACATAAACACCATTTCTGGAAACATGTACAGCATCCGTAACAATCAGTTCTACATCACGATAAATACCAGATCCAGAATACCAACGACTGGATGGTGTCTGATGTGCCACTTTTACGCTAATCACATTTTCCGTTTTACCGTCACAGATAAGATGCTTTGAAATATCAAAAGCAAAGTCATTATATCCATAATGATTTTCTCCAACTTTTGTACCATTTACATATACATAAGTGTGGTTATAGGATCCATCAAAATTCAGAACAATGCTCTTTCCTGCATAATCAGATGGTAAAGTAAAGTTCTTGCGATACCATCCTGTACCTCCTGGCATAAACCCAGACTCTGCTTCATTTGAATTAGAAGGCTCCTGTGTAATGCTGAAATCGTGAGGAAGTTTTAGATTCCCCCATTTAGCTAAATCAGAATCGTCAAAATCCTTTTTCTCTGCATTCTCTACATCTCCGTAATGAAACTTCCAGCCTTCGTTGAAATTGATTTCCCTACTTTCAGATGCCGTTGCTTCTGTTTTTGTCAATACAGAACGCACCACCGCATCGTCAACCTGCGATGCATTAACCGGGATACTGATACCCGACATGACCATGGTAGCTGCCATCAATACAGAAAACAACTGCTTACTACTTTTTCTTCTCATTCTTCTCCTCCAATTTAATGTATAAAATTGACAATGTCTCTCTTTCAAAGCCTCCCCACATTGTTCAATAATACAAAGAAATCACTTTGTATCGTCCGAGACATTAAGCACTATCATATAATATAATCCATTAAACGTCAAGTTTTTTAGTTCAAACTAACCATATTATTTTTTTCATCTTTTCATATTGTTATTTTTTAACATATTTTTTCTAAAATAGACGAAAAATCTGACTTTTTAAATTTAAAAAAATAGACGAACCACCAAATCCTGTAATATATAAAAATGCTTCGTTTCACGGCATCCAAACTGCTCAACCGCAGCTTGGCATTGCTCAAAGGTGCATTTTTATATATTACAGGATTCGGTGGTTCTGTTTATTCTCAAACCTTCAAAATAAGACTTCTCGTTCTTTTTTATTATTTGGTTTTACGAATAGAAATCGTTTGCAGATATTTTGCCCTCTTAATATCCGCTTCTATTTCTTCCTTCATTTCTTCGTATGTCCCTTCTTCTTTTGCTTCAGAAATCATTTCTTCAATTTTTTCGTCCGTCATGCTAAACGAATATGCCAGGCCAATTCTTTTTGCCTCATATGTTCCCAATTCATCTTCGACAGGACTTTGATTCAATCTTACAATCAATTCTATAACAACATCTTTCATCTCAGAAAAAATATTAGTACCATTTAGCATTACAACATGACTATGTTCTTCATCATTTCTAATTTCTATTTCATCAATACAATTATTAGAATCCACATGTACCAAAAGTGATGACTCATAAAAATAATAATTATCTTCATATCTGTCAATTTCACCATAAGCTTCTACAACGAATGAAATACTATCTCCAAACATAATCTCTATACCATCACATTGAATACCTTTACCCACTTCAATCTGTACTTTCATTTTTGAATATCTCCCATTCAATATATTTTTATAGACATAATATTTCATCTTGTTTACAAAAGCAATCCCACATACCATTTTCTTCTGGAGAATCCCCAAAATTACTCCATCAAGTAAATAAATTCTGTATATTCCAATCCTACAAATCACTTGAAAAAGATTTGAGGATGAGACAAGCTAATTTTGCTTTTCCAGCCAAAGCACAGCCCTCAGGAGATAAAAACAATCCATATTTGTGGCCTGGAAGCAAGTGTTGGATACGAGCGATAGAGCGAGTATTCAACACGCAGCGACGAAAGTCACAAATATGGATTGTTTTATCTCCTGAGGGCGTCTACCTTGCCTGTGGCAAACCAGGATTATTTAATTGTAATTATCACCTGCTGATAGTGTGTTAATGTATGTTCTCCATCATCCTGTGCCTGAACAATTAAATGAATCTTCTGTCCGGCTTTTGCATCTTCTGGAATCTTGAAGCTGATGGTGTCAGAAGCAGCACCTTTTAATGTTAATGCAGTTTCTGTTGTACTTGCATCTGTGTATTCACTCCAGCTTACTGTTACATAATCATCATCTGGATCTGTTGCGATTGCATGTAATTTTAATGTTTCTCCGGCAGATGCTTTTATATCTGTTCCTTCTGTTACGGATACTTTTGGTGCATGGTTTGCTTTTGCATAATCATTAACGATACACCAGTCTGCTCTTGATGCGAAATCATTCTGAATATCATCAATGTATTTCCAGCTGGATTCTACCTGCATAGTGTTTCCATCTTCTTTTACATAGGTATCTTTTACAGGGCTCCAGTAATTTACTTCCTGTCCCTTACTGTTCTTTTTATCTGCTTTTGCATATCTTCCACTAAATCCGCCGTTTGTTACATCTTCAAGTGTTCTGAGACCTGTGTCAAGTAACATAAAGAATGTTGGGGAATCTCCTTCAGAAAGGAAATCATATCTCTGATATTTCTGCACTGGATTAAATCCGCCCCACCAATCTAAACTGTCTAATAAATCTTCGTTTGTTCCAAACTGGCTTCCTGGTTCTTCTCCATCTAAGTAAGTTCCATCGCCCCAGGTTACATAATTGTCAAGAAGGGCACCATGTTTTCTTATAAGATTCTTTAACATAAAGTCTGCATACAGTGTCTTTTTGCTGGAATCCTCTGGCTGTGTACGCCACATATAGGCATAGCTTGACATCTGGGAACAGCTCATAAACTTAATTTCCGGCCATTCTTCTGCAATATACTCTGAATATGTCTCATCCTGTTCACCACAGGCAGGAATTACAACTTTGTTGATAATCTTCTTACGAATCGCATCCCACTGTTTTGTTCCTTTGTACTCTTTTTCAATATCTTTTAATGCTCTGGAAATCGTATTCGTTCCACCCCATGCCAAAAGATACAAGGTTCTCTCATCATTATCAAGAATTTTTTTCTTTATAAGTTCAGAACCTTCAGTTACACTATCCATTTCTCCTTTATATCCAATATTTCCAACCTTTGTAACACTCTTTAAATATGCTGGTGCAGGATAACTCTTATCATGTTTCTTCAAATTTGGATATACTTTCTGGTATGCATTCAGATATTTCTGCATCCACTCTGTTCCAGGCCAGCGATATGGTTTTGTGTACTTTTCTTCTTTTTGTCCTGCAACACCTTTCCAATGGAATTTAGAAGAAGACTGCACAATACCCTGAATATCTACTTCATTAGAATATAATAAAACATGAATCAACGAATTCATATCATCTACTTCTGCATCCTGTGTTATGATACATCTTGGTCGCTGTGTTTTTGTTACAGTTACATTTACAGAAATGCTTCGGTTACTTCCATCCATCGTCTCTGCTGTAACTTTACAGGAACCCTGTGCAATAGCAGTAATAACCCCCTTATTATCTACTGTTGCAACGTTATTATCAGAAGTTGTATACTGTAATTTTTTATTTGTTGCATTTGCCGGCAATACTGTAACAGCCATTGTTTCAATATTACCCTCATTGATTGTTACATCATATTTCTTTACGGTAAGAGATGTAATTTTAATTGCGGCAGGTGTCTGTTTTGCTTTTTTCTTAACAGTAATCTTCTGTTTTGCCTTTAAAACTTTCTTTCCAACCTTTGCTTTTGCAGTAATTGTTGCCTGTCCTGCCTTAACTCCTTTAACAACACCCTTGCTATTTACCTTAGCAATACGGCTGTTAGAAGTTCTGAAAGTAATTTTTACTTTCGCTTTTGCAGGCTTTACTGTGACTTTTAACTTTTTCTTCGCGCCTACTTCTAGCGTTGCCTTTTTCGCCATAGTAATTTTCTTTGCCTTCACTGCTGCGTTTGTGTTAAGCATTGTTACCGGCGATGCCAAAACAGACACTGCCATAATAAATGCCATAACCAATGCGGTAACCTTTCCTCTTTTCATTTTCCTCCTCCTTTTGTACAGATTTGCTAGTTTTATTGTTTTTTCATCCTGTACAATTATGAATTTTACCCTCTATATTGCCTGTTCGTCAACCCATTTTGACAAAATAGTGTCAAAAAGTCTCTATTTCCATGAAATTTTATATAAAACTTTACACGACCTCTATTTTTCTTTTACACTTGATAATATATGGATTTCTGATTTGTCGGGTTGAGAAAACTGACAGACGAAGTCAAAAGACGAAATACTGCTCAGATGTGGCCTGGGAGTTGCGAGACTATAACATAATATTAGAAAAGCTCTGTATGAAAAGTTATTGATTTTGACACCTTTGTGTTTTGTACAACTGAGTCAAAATCAATAACTTTTCATACAGAGCTTTTCCTAGAGCGTCTACCTTGCCTGCGGCAATTATTTACCTGACAACTTCTCATCAATTGCTGCGGCAGCTTTCTTTCCAGCTCCCATAGCAAGGATTACAGTAGCGGCACCTGTTACAGTGTCTCCACCAGCGTAAACGTTCTCTTTGGAGGATTCCATAGTCTCTTCGTTTACGATGATTCCGCCCCACTTCTGGCACTCAAGACCTGGTGTTGTATGGCGGATTAATGGGTTAGGGCTCTGTCCGATGGCGATGATTACTGTCTCAACGTCAAGGATATAGTTAGAACCTTCTATTGGTACAGGACGTCTTCTTCCAGATGCATCTGGCTCGCCAAGTTCCTGTTTGATGATTTCCATTCCTTTTACCCAGCCGTTGTCATCACCAACGATCGCAGCAGGGTTATTTAAGAACTTGAAGATGATTCCCTCTTCTTTTGCATGATGAAGCTCTTCTAAACGGGCAGGAGCTTCTTCCTCGCTACGGCGATATACGATGTAAACTTCTTCTGCACCAAGACGTTTTGCTGTTCTTGCTGCATCCATAGCTACGTTACCAGCACCTACTACGGCTACTCTCTTTCCAACCTTTACTGGTGTTGGAGCTTCTGGGAACTTGTAACCTTTCATAAGGTTTACACGAGTGAGGAACTCATTGGCTGAGTATACACCGAGTAAGTTCTCGCCTGGAATATTTAAGAATCTTGGCAGACCAGCACCGCTTCCTACGAATACTGCTTCATAACCGTCTTCCATCAGTTCATCGATTGTTACGGAACGACCAACGATTACGTTAGTCTCGATATCTACACCAAGGTCTTCTACGCTCTTGATTTCTCTTGCAACTAATGCCTTAGGCAGACGGAATTCTGGAATACCGTAGCTTAATACACCACCAGCTTTATGTAATGCTTCAAATACAGTAACATCGTAGCCTTTTTTGATAAGCTCTCCGGCACAAGTGATTCCGGATGGACCAGAACCTACGACTGCAACCTTCTTGCCATTCTTCTTAATGTCTGCCTTGACTGGCTCAGCATGTTCCATATGATAATCCGCAACGAATCTTTCCATACGTCCGATCCCAACAGGCTGTCCCTTGATACCACGGACACATTTACCCTCACACTGGTTCTCCTGTGGACATACACGTCCGCAGATTGCAGGAAGTGCGTTCTCACTTGTGATAATCTCATAAGCAGCCTCAAAGTCTCCTTCTGCTACCTTTTCGATAAATCCAGGGATTGGTACGTTTACTGGACATCCACTTACACAAGGTTTATTCTTACAGTTTAAACATCTTGCTGCCTCTTCCATTGCCATCTCAGCAGTGTAACCAAGAGCAACTTCCTCAAAGTTTTTATTTCTTACATCTGGTGCCTGTTCCGGCATTGGAACCTTTGTCAGACTCATATTTTTCTTTGCCATTATGCTTCTCCTCCCAGTGCCATCATTTTACATTCGTGTTCTTCTTCCTTAAACATTCCCTGACGTTTCATACATTCGTCAAAGTCTACAAGGAATCCGTCGAAGTCCGGTCCATCTACGCAGGCGAATTTAGTTTCTCCGCCAATTGTAACACGACATCCGCCGCACATTCCTGTTCCATCAATCATGATAGGGTTTAAGGATACCATGGTATGAAGATCAGCAGGCTTTGTAACTTTTACAACATTCTTCATCATGATCAGCGGTCCGATAGCGATACATTCATCATATACTTCACCTTTATCTAAAAGATTCTGAAGAACAGTCGTAACGAATCCTTTTGTTCCTTCGCTTCCGTCATCAGTTGCTACATATACGTTCTCGCAGAATTCACGGAACTTATCAGCCCATAAAACATACTCTTTGCTCTTACCACCAATGATAACGTCAACTTTTGTTCCGTTCTCTGCTAATTTACGAAGCTGTGGATATAAAGGAGCAGCTCCAACACCACCAGCAACACCGATGACTTTGTTCTCTTTCTTTTCAAGGGCAGCAGGCACTCCAAGAGGTCCTACGAAATCTGCTACATACTCGCCTTCTTTTTTCTGGCTTAACAGAGTTGTTGAATATCCCAATACCTGATAAATAATAGTAACAGTCTCTTTTTCTCTGTCATAATCTGCGATAGTAAGCGGCACTCTCTCACCATCTTCATCTACACGAAGAATGATAAACTGACCTGGCTCACATTTGCGCGCTACGAAAGGAGCATGAATCTCCATCAGCTCTACAACGCTGTTGAGCGTTTCTTTTTTTACAATTTTGTACATACGGTTACACCTCACTCATAATCTCGCCAAACAAGTAACTAAATTTCAGCGTGTTTTTATTATTGCACGAACAGACAAAAAGCGCAAGTAAAAACCGCAAAAAGTAAGTGTTTCTGCGGCTTTTACGATTTCGTTCTGTCATGAATATAACGATAAAATCCTAACAAAATCTGATATTATCAAACCTTATTTTTTCGGTTTATAGGAACTCTTAAGAGAAACGATCCGATTAAATACAAGATGTTCCTCGCTGCTGTCCTTCGCGTCACAGCAGAAATAGCCCTGTCTTACAAATTGGAAACTGTCATAAGCCTTGCTGTCTTTTAAACCTGCTTCTAATTTACATCCCGGAAGAATAGTAAGGGAATTTGGATTTAAGTTAAGACTTCCATCCTCATTATAAACACCTTTTTCTTCATCCACAATATTCTCATATAATCTTACTTCTGCATCTACACATTCATCTGCGCATACCCAGTGAATGGTTCCCTTTACTTTACGTCCGGTAAATCCGCTTCCGCTCTTTGTCTCTGGATCGTAAGTACAGTGGATCTCTGTTACTTTGCCATTCTCATCTGTAATATAATCTGTACATGTTACAAAATATGCGTTCATAAGACGAACTTCGTTACCTGGGTAAAGACGGAAATACTTTTTAGGAGGATCAATCATAAAGTCATCTCTCTCGATATAAAGTTCACGGCCAAAAGCTACTTTACGGCTTCCTAATTCCTCATTCTCCCTGTTATTCTCTACATCCAGGTATTCAATCTGTCCTTCCGGATAGTTTGTAATAACAACCTTAACCGGGTCAAGAACTGCCATCACACGGGACTTTTTAAGCTTTAAGTCATCGCGGATACAGAACTCTAACATCGCATAATCTACAGAACTCTGTGCTTTGGATACACCGGCAAGTTCGATGAAGTTACGAATCGCCTCTGGTGTGAATCCTCTTCTTCTAAGAGCTGCGATAGATACAAGACGTGGGTCATCCCATCCGTCTACGATACCGTCTTCTACTAACTTCTTAATGTAACGCTTACCTGTGATTACATTGGTAAGATACATCTTTGCAAACTCAATCTGTCTTGGAGGCTGTTCAAAACCAACTTCCTTTACAACCCAGTCATAAAGTGGTCTATGGTCTTCAAATTCCAGTGTACAGATAGAATGTGTTACACCCTCAATCGCATCTTCAATTGGATGAGCGAAGTCATACATTGGGTAAATGCACCACTTATCTCCTGTATTATGATGTGTCATATGTGCCACACGATAAAGAATCGGATCTCTCATATTGATATTTCCGGCTGCCATGTCAATCTTAGCACGAAGAACCTTTTCGCCATCAGCAAACTCTCCATTCTTCATCTTCTCAAAAAGCTCTAAGTTCTCCTCTACAGAACGATTGCGGTAAGGACTTTCCTTTCCAGGTTCTTTTAAAGTTCCTCTGTACTCACGAATTTCTTCTGCGGATAAATCACAGACATAGGCCTTACCCTTTTTAATAAGAGTAACTGCTGCTTCATACATCTGGTCAAAGTAATTTGAAGCAAAGAACAGTCTGTCTTCGTAGTCTGCACCCAGCCACTCTACATCTTTCTTAATAGATTCTACGAATTCTACTTTTTCCTTTGTAGGGTTTGTATCGTCAAACCGAAGATTGAACTTACCATTGTACTTTTGTGCCAGTCCATAGTTTAATAAAATAGACTTCGCATGTCCAATATGAAGATATCCATTCGGTTCTGGAGGGAATCTGGTCATAACATGGTCATAGACACCCTCTTCTAAATCCTTGTCAATCGCCATCTCTATAAAATTTTTCGATACTTTTTCTTTTTCTTCCATTCTCATCCTCCTGTAACTCTATATGCATCATCAAAATCTCCTGTACCCTGGAGCGTGTTTAAAAAATGCTCTAATGCCGGCACATTAAAATTTCTGAAATACATTCTATAAAGGCTTCTCTTTCCTTCACCTGCGTTCTATCATATCATACTTATTTTTCCTGTACAAGTAAAAATCAACGCTCTTATTTTTTATTCTGCTGCTTATCATGTTCTTTATAAAAATAAGTATTATCTCCTATCTGCCCATATTTCTTATAACCTTTTAACTTTTTATAGGCAGAAGAGCGAAAATATAATATATATGAAGGAAGATTTCTTTTTTTCCCTGAAAGCGCATCATCTACTGCCTGTATACATTCTTTGGAAGGCACACGGTTAAGATATGGATACGTCTCCGTTTTTTTGTCATAATATGCACTAAATTGAGCCTTTTCCGTTATTACCTCCATCAAATCATCCGGATATTTGTCAGATTCTAAACGGTTTAACATACAGCTAATCACTGCTAAAGAGCCCTCATAATCTGTGTCACACTCCATAGAAACTACTTTATAAAGAATTTGGCGGTCCCCGGCACTTATGACATTATCATATTTTACCGGAACCGCCATCGCTTCCTTTACATTTTCTTTATCTTTCTTTTTTTCTTTTGTCTGATTTACATTTTTTCTTCCATTTTCCTGCTGAAGTTCCAAAAAGCTGTGTCCTTCAAACGAAAGCCAGTCATCCGCCACAAATGGAAAAAGCATTTGTGATGCACTCACATTCTGAAACCAGAAAAACCAAAGTCCCAGAAACAATATAACATAGCCGTAATTTCTTTTCCTTTTTCTATTCATATTTTCTGCTCCCGTCTTATTATTTCCGCATTATTGTCCTTAATAATATATGACAGAAAGCCAAAAAATATGATGCCCAGAGTCAAAATATCAAAATACCTTCTCATTTGCAAAATAAGGTATTAAAATATAGAACTCCCGGCATTCTTGCTGAGAGATGCGCATCATGTAATGCATGACATACTTCTTCTGCGCATCTCACATCTGATATAAAATATTTATTATGGATTTACTAAAATATAACCGCCTGCACTAGATACACTCTTATAATAAACACTTGTAGATACACTCTTACAAGGAATCATATATTTTACAAGCTCCTTCATTGTAGTGAACTTAATTCTCTGTTTTTTACCAGACCATTTTCTTGTTGCAGAATCTGCCACAATAACCTTCCCTGTATTTGTCATACCAAGAAGTACCATTGTATGTTTCGAAGATGACCACTTATTTGTGTAAGAACCAAATCTTCCATTCTTTTGTGTACGATTGTTCACTTCAATAATAACAGGATTACCAGTTTTTAGATGTTTTTCAATCTGCCTTACTGCTGTTTTATCCTTGAAAAAACGAATATATCTGTTAGAGATATTACAATAACTTAACACTTTAGAAATACCGTAAAGAGAAACCGGACGCTGTGCTCCAAGAGACTTTCTGTAGTTCGCATTCCATCTGCTGCTCCCAAAAACCTTCTTCTCTAAAATTCTAGATGTCTTATTCGGTGTATAATTTCTATATTTTTTGCTGTATCCTGATAAAACAGTTGTCAGAGAACATACCGCACATCCATGTAAAGAAATAAAAGAATTCTTCTTATACTTCTTACTTGTCTGTGCAAATACACGATATGTTCTCTCACCATTCCCGCTCTGTACAGTTGCTTTATAGATATCTACCTTCGTATTCTTTGAAATAGTTGATTTTTTCGTTACGATCTCCTGTGCGGACACATTCATTCCTACAGAAGAAAGCAACAACACTCCGGCCAGAACAAATGCCATTATTTTTCTAGATAAATTCATTTTTCTTTTACTCTGTTTTTTCCCAAAAAACATATAATCCTCCTTTTTGTTTTTATATACTCTCAAAATCTTCGCACATAATCAAATGTATGAAAGCTTATGAACGCACACCTTAAAGCGTGTAAAATTCCTACTTAACAAATGAAACATACATTTTACATACCCAGCCATTATAACACAGCATTTATTCTGTGAAAAGAGAATTCTATAATTGTTTGTATTTTTCGAAAATTTAGCAAAATTCAGTTGACAAACATATGTCATCATGATAGAATGCTTTTTGTCAGGTTTGTACACCTGAATTGCTGATGTAGCTCAGTCGGTAGAGCGTCGCCTTGGTAAGGCGGAGGTCTCGAGTTCAAGTCTCGTCATCAGCTTGTTAGTATAAACGAAAATGAAAAGAGAATTATCTAACTATATGCTTCTTATCGCTGCACTAAAATGTTCAGTCGCATTTTAAGCTTGTTCTAAGACGCATATATTAGATAATTCTCTTTTTATTTTCTATTTATGTTATGGGAAGATTTAGGAATGGGAGAATTTTGGCTTCTACTTGCTCTTGAGGTAAATAGAGCACTTCCGACTTATCTCCCTTTCTCCTTAAAGAGAAACTAGAATCACACAGCCAGCCAAAGACAGAAAATGAACTGCCAGCAGCTCCTATCTGCGACCTCGAAACCGCAGATATATAGCCTGTGAAAAGAAAATCGCCTTATGAAAAAGTATTGATTTTGCGACTTTTGTGTTTTTTACAATGGAGTCAAAATCAATACTTTTTCATCAAAGACTTCTTCTCACCGCGACTAAAGTCACAGATAGGGGCCGTTTCTAGAGTGTGTTTCGTCCATTGATTCTATTATCAGTTTCTCTTATACAATACCTTCATGAAGTCAATGTAATTTTCTGATTGTGTGATTTTTTCTATCATCTCATCATTTTTTACGAGTGACATGATTTCATCATATACACAAACCAAACGATTCTCATCCCTGATTTCTTCTGGGAGCGCCAAAAGGAATATAATCTGTATGTTATCCTCCTTATAAGGCATTGGTTTTCGAAATACTCCTACAGATAAAACAATGCTGTCTCCTGCTTTTTGTACGGCATGTGGAATTGCAATGTTATCTATAGTCATGCTCGAACGGGATTCTTTCTCCCATACCCGTTCTTTAAAATCTGCATCTACATAACCTCTTTTTTCAAGAGTGTCTATCATATAGTTTAATGCGGAAGTATAGTCTTCCTGTTCTGATAAATTAAAGAAAGTATCTTCTTTTAAAATATTTGCCATGACATACCAGTTATCATCTAAGATTGCAGCATCTGTTCCTTTACAAAACTTTGCCTGACGAAGCTTATTTTTTAATTCATTTTCATCAAAAATCTCATGGATATAGATGACTGGGCATTCGCACTCTATGATGTGTTCGGTTGTGCAAATGACAATATCATACTGGTCAAGTATTCCGCTTACCGCTTCTGACGGTGAAAGAATGTCAAGCTGGCTGCTACTGTCTACTACCTTACGAATCTGTACGGCAAATAATTGTGCAGTCACTCTTCCCTTATCACTGATAACCGCTATTTTCTGTTGCTTCTGATTTAACGTATTTACTTCTAAAAATACGCCAAAATAAGCAGCGAGGTATCCCATCTCTGCCTGTGTGACAACAACTTCTGCATCTTCTTTAATCACTCTGGCTGCTATTTCTGCCATTTTAAATGCCAGCGGATATTTATAGTGAATATCCTCAAACATTGGATTATCGATATGTACATTATAGCGGAGCCGATTAATCATAAACATGATATGATACATGAATTTTTCTGTAAATTCGTGCGTATCAATCGAAATATTTAATTCCTGACGAATCTGTTCTACAATCTTTTGTAATAACGGACGAATCTTTTCATCTAGTTCGATGCTGTACATATTTTTACTGTCCGCCGGAGTGCGCATTCCGATAATTGGAAGAAAAACAAATATTTTCTCCTCTATAGGAATCTCAATGTAAAATTCTTTTGAAATATCGTCAATTAATTCATCCACGAATGAAAAACTGTTTCTCGATACCAGATTATAGTATTTTTCCGGCATACGGGTAATGACATGACCCGTTAAAAACCGGTCAAACATCAGTGTCATATAGTTTTCAAACATTTTCTGCGTGGATTCCTCAAAATTCTTTTCCGCCATTGCTTCATGAATTTTCCCTAACATCAGCTCATCTTGTGGATAATTCTGATAAATAGAGCCAAAAAGATTCTCCATCACAAACTTTCGGATATTTAGCTCTGAACCGCCAAGTGCAAGTCCCTTACTGGTCTTACCTACAATTTCAAGTTCATATTTCTCCATTGTCTGGCGAAGCTTTTTCAAATCACTGATTAGCGTACTTCGCCCTATATTCATCTCATAGGCAATATCATCGGTAAGCACTGGTTCCATTGCCCTCATAAGCTTCGCAAAAACATACTCCTGCCTCTTCTGTGAAGAGTTCATCAAATCATCTGTCTCAATAATACGGGCATATGCATTCTGAAAATCTCTGGTATCAAATACCCGGAGACTGCATTTACCCTGATTAATCTCAACCAGACCACTGTTTTTCAATTCTCTGTTAATATCTTTAATATCATTTCGAACTGTACGCTCACTCACCCCAAACCGCTGTGCAAGCATCTCAATATTCAATGCAGAATTTTTTCGCAAAACAGACAGGATGTTAGCCTGCCTGTTATCACCAAATAAATTTTTCATACCTCATCCATTATCCTTTTCAGATTTTTTAGATTTATCCAGAATACTGCCTCACTAATATTTAATCTCACAAGAGAGGAAAAGAGTTATATCTGAGATATATCAAATATTAATGGGACAGTATATCTGTTTTGTATTCACTTTTTAGGTAGCTATCCAGAGCATTTTTCAAACACGCTCTGGAATCTATTCACAAAATATCGCTTTCATAATTCTGATATTCCGAATAGCTTATAAATTTATTCTATAATCTGAATCGTTGTACCAACTTTAATTTCCGGAACTGCTTTTTCTTCTACATAAAGAGTTCCAGGAAGCTCTGCTTCTGTCATTCCGTTAAAACGGATAGTACAATGACCAAGACCTGCGAGTGTTACCGGCGCTTCTTCTCCTACGCAGGTAATCTTATATTCATTTTCATCAATCTTTAATGTCTGTCCTGCTTTGATTTCTCCATTGATTGGATTCACATCTACAGAATAGCAATAATCTCTAAGTTCTGCCGGAGCGCTGTCTCCAAAAATAATAATGAAGTCTCCTCCGTTCATCATCATAATATCTTTTCCAAGTTCTTTTACTTTATTCTCATAAATTACAGCCATGATTTTTCTGTCCTTTCTACACTTTGCTCCCTTTACATTGTAACACATTCTCCAATACATTACAGAGCTAATTTTTACATTTTTTCTATTACAATCTTCTTTATCGTTTCATTTGCAGCCTCATCTACATACTTATTTATAAATCTTATTTGTAAACTTTCTTTGCAAATTTTCTTTACTATAAATTTTTTACTATACCAAAATAGTTTTTCTTTTTAACTTCCCAGAAGGTGTTTGAAAAATGCTTTCTGCAAGATGTGCAGATTGCAGGAATGATTTTTCAAACACGCTCTAATGTACTTTTGGAACTTTCCCACAAAATCAATTGTGAGAAGGATTCCCGAAATACATCTTATATTCTCTTCTTCCCCTACTTATGCATATAATCCAAAGCTTGCTGCATACGCGATCAACACTCGAATCCAGCCTGTTAAGAATCTGGAATACATAACGGAAAGTACACCAACTTCGATGGTTTCAGGCTCTGCTTCCGCAAGTCCAAGACCTACCGGGATAAAGTCACATGCGCCCTGACAGTTGATTGCGAAAAGGGCTGGAAGTGCAAGCTGTGGAGCGATTGTTCCCTTTCCAATCTCTGTTCCGATTAATGTTCCGACAATCTGTGCGATAACGGCACCTGGTCCAAGTAAAGCGGATAAACCTGGGATAGAACAGATTACACCAAGAGCAACCAATCCAAAAACATTTCCTGCTAATGGAGTTAACAGTTTGGCAAATGCGTTACCAAAACCAGAACCATTAATGATACCTACAAGTAAAGATACAAATGCCATGAATGGAAGAAGTGTTGTGATACATGTCTGAATGGCATCACGGCCTGCCTGATAAAAGGTATTTACAAACTTACCAACACCTAAACCTACTTTTGTGATGATAGATTTGTTTTCCTGTGCTGCAAGTGTTTCTGATACTTTCTGATCTGCATTAAATTTCACTGCTTTTTCTTCTTTTTTCTCGGAAACTTCTGCAGCCTGCACGGCCTCTCCCTCTTCTGCAAGAGAAATCTGTTTAGAAGTAACTGCAGATACATAAATATCTTCTGTAATAAAATTAGCAAGTGGACCAGATTTACCAACTGGCATTACATTTACCGTAGGAATTCTTTTTTGTGGATAAATACCACAGCGAAGTGTTCCACCACAGTCTACAATAACCATGGCAAGTTCTTCTTCTGGTGCAGAACCGTGGAAGCCATCTACCGGTGTCATACCACTGAGTTCTACGATTTTTTTAAGACATTCTGGTGCAGTTCCACCACCAGTAATGTACATAACTTTATTTTTCTGTTCTGTTGGACGAATAATAAGTGGACCACCAAATCCCTGCGGACCTCTTTCAATCCTGATTGCTCTTAATTCTGACATTTCCGTTCCTCCCTCTATCGTTTCCTTTAATTTTCTGATGTTTTTAATGTACGGCTAAGTTTTACACCCTGCTGTTTTTCTACATATCTTGTTGTAAACTCTGTTACCCATCCGGAAATAAAGTTTGCTACAAGACCAACTAAAAGATAACGTACTGCTAAAGGTGTTGTATCTAATTTTAAAGTAGAGATTCCATTTGCAATTCCAAGCCATACAAAAAGTTCAGATGCATTAATATGTGGGAAAATACCGTTGTTTGTATGACAGTGATATGTAGCGGAAGCATAGTATGCTGGTTTGTAAAATTCTGGCATGAATTTACCCATGGAAAGAGCCATTGGGTTACCTAACATAAATGCAGATACAAATGGAAGTACAAGATAACGAAGAATCGGATTCTTGGTACATACTCTTGCAAGTTTATTTACAGATTCATCACCTGCTAATGCGATGATCGCATTCATTAATAGTAACAGCATCAGGACTGTTGGAATAATTCCTGTAACCCAGCTTACAAACTGTTCTCCACCTAAGGTAAAAAGATTCATAAATCCTGAAGCCAATTTAACTAAAATATTCATAGTTACCTCCCTCTTTACGCTCCTGCGCGTCGATTAAATAGATTTGTTACCACATTGCCTGCTTTCTGGAAATTAGAAGGAGGCTGCGCTATCTCTTCCCCTGCCATGTATTTTTTATAGGTTAGTGCTGCGTCCTCTACGGCTTTTCTCAGATTCTTATGACTTTTTCCCACATCATTTACAGATAAATCTCCAACATAACGTCCTTCAAATCCCGGAAAATCTTTTACTCTGGCAAGAAATGTCGTTCCTTCTATCTTTCTCGATTCCTGAATAATCCCCTTTTCATCTATGCGAAACATTACGATTGCCCCTGCATGGAATCCTCCCGACTTTCTGCCAATTGCGACCTTGCCCTTCCGTCTTAACCGAACAAATTCATTGTTGAAATTCTTCATCTGAAAACTGCTTAACACAAACTGGATGACAAATGCCAATCCAATTACAAGTGCTATTTTTATCATAGCGAACCTCCTTCTCTCTTCCCTTTCCATAAATATGTTTCCGGGAAATCTACTGTAAAGACAGCTACAGCAGATATTCCCCTGAGCTTGTTTAAAAAATGCTCTGATACATATTATGTCAAGCAGATTATCCTCTGGATTTTCCTCCAGAAATGTTAACTGTTGTTCCTGTGATGTAGCTTGCCTGATCCGATACGAGGTATGCTACAAGACTTCCTACTTCATCAAGCTTTCCGTCTCTTCCGATTGGAATTACTTTACTGTAATCTGTGGATAAATCTTCTGGTTTTACCCCTCTTGTATATGCTAAAGCTTCATTGTAAGCTGTGGTACGAAGACCCGTTGCTTCCATGATTCCCGGTGCACATGCAACAACTCGTACATTGTACTTTCCAAGTTCCTTTGCCCAGGAACGAGTGAAGCTGTCTACAGCACCCTTTGTAGCAGAATATGCTGACTGTCCCTGAGAACCTTCTTTTCCAGATTCACTGGACATATTTAAGATAACTCCATGTCCCTGTTTTACAAGTTCTCTTGCAACTGCCTGTGCACAGAGAAAAACACCTTTTACATTAACTGCGAACATCTTTCCAAAAGAATCTTCATTTAACTCGTATTCTGGCTTTTCTCCCTTTACATCAACAAGTAATCTTGGAAGATTAATTCCTGCATTATTTACTAATGCATCAATCTTTCCATATTTTTCAAGAACGGCCTGCACCATCTGGTTTACGCTTTCTGGGTCTGTAACATTACACTGTACACAGTAAGCGCCGTCAAGTTCATCTCCTGTTTTTACATTAAGGTCAACGGCAACTGCATTTGCCCCAACCTTTACAAGAGTATCTACTACATGTTTTCCGATACCGGAAGCACCACCTGTTACAATAACCACCTGTCCGTCTAATCCCAGCCAATTTTCATTCATCATGTAATCCTCCTTTTTTAAATATACTTTTCAAATCTTTCCTGTCTGATTTTTAAGTACTTAAGCACTTTTGATTTACAATGCCATTATAGTAAGGATTACCCGCTTTTTTAATACGTGCTTTTTCGGCCTTTCTGAAAATTAATTATATGCCAGATTTCCTTATTTGTGAAAAGGTTTAGTACAATGGATTTCCTGTTTTTTGAAAAGCGTTAGTGTGGAGAATTTCCCAAACAGGGAAAAAGGGCTGATTAATGATTTGGAGCAACTAATAGACGAAGTCATTGCCCCTAATAAGGCATATTTGTGATTTTAGTCACGGCGCGTTGAATGTTCGCTTTATGCGCTCGCATCCAACACTTGCTCCGAGACCACAAATATGCCTTATTAGGGGCAATGACTTCTGTGCTGTGAATGGAAAAGGTGAATTAAACAGCTGGTGGGCAGTTTGAAACTGAAACTTTTATCTTCTCTATAAATGCGCTTTTGGCATGGTCGTCTGTTTATCCTTAACTCAGTTTTTCTTTCAAAATCTCCAATGTTTCTTCAATTCCCTTATCACCTTCGTCTATGATCAAGTCAGCATATTTCTCGTAGAGTACGCTTCTCTCTTCGAAAAGGTCAAGTAAAGTCTGACCATCTTTTAAGGCTACGCCTCTTCCTTTTAAATCTCCAAGTCGTTTGGATAGAATCTCATATGGGCAACGAAGATAAATTATCTGGCAGGTATCTTTGTAATGAAGCATTGCTTCTTCACAATATACTGCACTTCCACCTGTAGCGATGACAGAATGCTTTGCATTGACTTCGCGGTTTACCTGGTTCTCTACTGCAAGGAATCCATCATGTCCCTTTGTTGCGATAATATCTTTTAACAGCATTCCTTCCTGTTCCTGAATGAGAAGGTCTGCATCAAGGAACTGATAACCTATCTCTTTTGCTAAAATAACACCAATTGTACTTTTTCCTACACCGGGCATCCCGATTAAAACGATACTTTTTCCGTCTTTCATAAATTGCTCCTTATATATCTTATTAATCTTCTTAAAATTCACTTCGCAGAGCATTTCACTTATCATTTAGTTTCAATTCACAGTTAGTAAATCACATGGAAGCCTGTCAAACCTTAAATGCCGACCTAAATTTAACTTCATATCAGTAAAATTTACTTACTATTTATCCCAAAATATTCTAAAGAAAAACTATTTTCTGCTTACTTATGGTTTGCATACTTTACAAGCTTCGTAGCCTTCTTTTATTAAAATATCTCTGCTTTTTGAAGATATGACCTTGTTCTCCTCATTCATCTGCTTTACAAAACGGCAGGTTGAAAGATGAAACTTGCCTGTGTCTTCATTTATAACATAGGATACCTTATTTTTGGAAGTATTTTTTGCTGTACTTTCTGTAGTTTTTTTCGATGAAGTTTTTGAGGATGCCTTATCTGTAGTACTCTTTGCTGTAGTCTTTTTTGAGGAAGTCTTAGAAGTTGTTTTACCTGCACTATCCTTAACAGAACCCTTTTTTGAGGCTGTACTCCAACTAGAAGAAGAACCTTTTGGCTCGCCTGGTGTCCATGTTGTATCTGGTGAAGCATTCCATGTAATATCACTTCCATCACTGTAGGCTACAATTGTTCCCTGATTATCGGTGCGGAAAGTCTTAATACCTCGGCTTCGGAAGTTATTTAACGTCTGTGCGGATGGATGACCGTACTTATTCCCCTCACCACAGCTAATGACAGCATATGCAGGACTCACTTTATCAAGGAAATCATCGCTGGAACCAGTCTTACTTCCGTGATGGGATGCTTTATAAACATCGGCAGAAAGGTCTTCTCCTGTATCTATCATATCGTCTTCTGCCTGCTTTGCTGCGTCTCCTGTAAATAGAAAACGATTCTTACCATATTGGAGCAAAATTCCAATCGACCAGTCATTGGTATCATCTCCATAATCCTTTACCGGTGCAATTATCGTAAATGTTGCATCTCCTAAAGAATATGTCTTGCCAAGCTTCGGAGCCTGCGCTTTCTGGTTCTTAGACTTTAATGCCTGCACAACATCATCATATGTCTTCGTATCCGAGGTGACATCCGGCATAAAGACCTTTTTACAATCAAACTTATAAACAACAACATCAAGCCCGCCGATATGATCCGCATCAGGATGGGTACCTATAGCGTAGTCAATCTTCTCCACATTTTGACTATCTAGATAAGACTGTACCGCTGTTCCTTCGCTGTTGTCTCCTGCATCAATAAGCATCGCATGGCCTCCGACCTTTATTAAGGTAGAGTCCCCCTGTCCCACATCAATAAAATGTACCTCCATACCAGAACCATTCTGGCTTATCTTACCAGCCGTTTCATCTCCGCTTCCTGAAATTGCAACAGAACTGCCCTCACTGCATCCTGCCATACAGAATGCAAGTAATAATGATAACAAAAGTATTTTTATCTTTCTCATCTTCGTCCTCCTCTTACAAACATATGTTTGTATATTATCATATCGTATTTTGAAGCAAAGGTCAATAGCATTTTGCCCTCTTCCTATCATACCTTGCCATATTTTGTTTTCATATCCCCTCTGTTTTTATTAATTTTTTACAGGAACACATCATATAAAGCGATTGTTTTTTTACAAAAAATACGATATGATAATATACAATTAAGAAAGGAATGTGTGCTATGTTTGAAATGTTTGCTACCATTGTAGCTGCCTGTGCTGCCGCTATCTATGGTCTTTCACGCTCAGTTTTTATGTCCGGCGTACATCGTAATCTTTATCGCGCCGCATTTATCGGTATTATTATTCTTGTGTATGTTACTTACCGCATTTATCATTACATCAAGTTTAAGAATATCAAAAAACTGAATGTCGATTTTGATGATTATCTTTACTATGATAAGTACACCTCCCCACTTTACCGGGCAGGATATTTTATCAGTTATCTCGTACAGAATATTCTCTTTGACTATACATACATGAAGAGAAACTACAACTTCTGTAAAGGTCTTGACGTTTACGATGGTGGAGTGAGCGAATACTATATCAAGTTCCGTAATACCTGGTATCGCTATTTAAAACTCACTATGATTCGTCATCGCATTTCTTTAAAGAAATTGCAGGCATTTTCCTGTGATATGAAGAATGAGATGATCATTGCTGCTTTAAATACACCAGAAGAAAAAGAAATGCATCACCAGTTTACAAAAGATGCTGCGGCATATTTTCAGGAACATCAGTCTTTTAACAAAAAAGTCATTGAACAGTTTGCAAACTATGCGGAGATTACACCAATGTTTCGAAAGAATGTGTTAAAGCATTACCGCGCTCTTGCTTATACGGCGAAGAAAGAACCTGAGATGGTGGCGATGGTGAAGAAGCAGGAATTCCGCAGAGAGAGGGATGTTAACGACTTTAAAAAGATGAATTTCCGATAAATGGAAATTTGTTATTTAATTCATTAAGAAACACACAGCCCGGGAAGAGAACCGATCCCCTATATTTGTGACTTTAGTCGCTGCAGGTTGAATGTTCGCTTACACGCTTGCATCCAACCTTTGCTCCGAGGCCACAAATATAGGGGATCGGTTCTCTTCCCGGGCTGTCTATTTTCTAATGAATTAAATAGTAAAATTATTCAGCGTAAGTATTTCTTTTACTTTTTAATATTATAATCCAGATAAAGTTCTCATTATCAAATCTACATCCTTATTTTCAAGTTCTTGGATGATATGTAGATATGTTTTCTGTGTAGTTGTCATACTTGCATGTCCCAGTCTTCGTGCTACACTTGCAATAGATACTCCAGCAAATAACAATAACGATGCATGCGTATGGCGAAGACCATGAATAGAAATATCGGAAATGCCACACTGTTTACAATGTCTTGTAAGGACATCATTAACTGTAGAATTATAAATTTTTGATTTACCTATAAAAATAGGTTCATCTTCCGGTAAACCTTTTATCAACTCCGAAAACTTGACTACTATTTGCCAGTCAATCTGAATCTTTCTTACCGATGACCTGTTCTTAGTCGGCAAAAACCCTCCTTCTCCTTTGTAATCCCAAGTTTTACTTATCGACAAAGCCTGTCTGGCAAAATCAAAGTCAGATGGTGTAATCGCAAGAGCCTCTGAAAAGCGCATTCCTGTTTTTGCAACTAAAAGTATAAACCAATCCCAGTTTGGTTCTTCTGAAAGATCTAAGCTGGCAATTAACGTATGTAATTCAAACTGGTTTAAATATTTTATCTTTTTGGCTCTCGGTGTTTTCCCTTTAATAATTGCCTTTCTGGTAGGGTCTCTTTCAATCATACCTTCATCTAATGCATCTAAAATTGCTCCTTTGAGCTGATGATGAAAATCTAATGTAGTCTGTCTCTCATGCTCTTTCGCATAATCATTTAAAATCTGCTGATATGCTGTTCTTGTCAACTCAGAAACTTTTAATTCTGGTGCCAGTTTCTGTATCCACTTCTGAGTCATTAAATACTTCGCCATTGTAGCTTCTCTTATCGCACCTTTCTTATACACATCAACCCACTGGGCGTAGTATTCATAAAAGAGAGGTGAATTATTTGTGTTATTAAGCATAAGTTCCCTCCATCCCTTGAAATTACTTACGCTGATACAAACATTTAACAATGAACCTTTTTATATACTTGCTATTAACGGCTTAATTTCTTTCTCCAGTGTCTCCTTCAGTTCCGCTATCATCCGGGAATAATATTTGAACTTAGGTAAAGCTTTCTCCTGCTCTGCCTTATAACTAGTATAATCAACATTCTTTTTAATTACACTTTCATTAGGAATTTCACCGTTCCTGTAATGCATTGCCGCATACATTACATCACCTTTCATTGCATACCAGCTTTCACAAAATTCAGAAACAACTTTTTCTATGCAATCCTGCTTCATATTTTCTACAATATTAAGAATAGACTGTCCCTTATATTTTGTTTCATCTTTTTCGATTTCTTCTATCAAATCAGACATAATATCTGCTACTTTTTCATTATCCTTACGTAATTCCTCTACATACTGTTTTGCTTCATCTATCTTCTTCTGTCTCTCTTCTGGTGTTATATCTTCTTCCTCTTCTGTTGGTGTAACAATATTTTGAATAAGATTGATGATGTACTCATAATCAATTTTTGTATTACTATATGCCATCAATTCATAATCCTGATCTACATCCGTCTCCTCTATGGCAGTTTCTGAATCATTCGTTTTTTCTTCTCGAATTTCCTCCATTACATTTTTATAATGTCCTACATAATCATCATACTCTTGCTCGGTAATTCCATATTGTTCAAGCATACTGTCGTCATAGTTTGTAAAGGATTTTAACTGGGCAAACAGACTGTCGAAAGATTGGAACATCTTCGCAAAAATCTTCTTTTCTTTCATAGACATTTCAGGGATTTCCGAAGGACTCTCGGCACAAACTCTGAGCGCGGAAAGGGCTTTGCGAAATGCCGGTTCTACCTCTTCCCATTGTGCTAAAATTGCAATTCCTGTACTACCTGCTGAGTATAATTTTACTGCATTATCAACACTTTCTTTAAATAATTTCGGAGCTTGAAAGGTTACAATCTGCCCATTGCTTTTATTTTTATCAAAAATACGATTCGTTCTTGAAAATGCCTGTATCAAATCATGCGGTCCCATTGGCTGTCTGTCAATAAAAATAGTGGACAGACAAGGTGCATCAAAACCTGTTAATAAGCGGTCTACAACGATAACCAAATCTAACTGTTCATTTCTACTCTTAAACTTTGCATCCTTTCTCGCCAGTCTTTTGTTAAGGTTTCCATTATAGCCCTGTATCTGTGATAATTCATATTTGGTGCCAAACATTCCATTATAATCATCTAAAGACTTTTGCATTTTCTGTTGGTTCACGCAGGAACCTTCTTCATTTTCTGTTACAGAATATGTAATCGCAAACTTAGGAAAATCCGGCAATACCTGCTTTATCTTTTCATCAATTTTTAATGAAGATTCCCCATTTTTTATTTTTGTCAGTAAATCATAATATTTCTGTGCTAATTGAATGGAACTTGTTGTAAGAAGTCCCTCATAAGTCTTACCTTTTCCATTTTGAAATCCCAATTTATGATAGGATTTATTAAGAATAATATCAAGCACCCGTAACATATGCGTTTCATTATTATATACACTGCTATCTGTTTCATCTGCTACATTTTTCGGACCATTATGTTCCACTTGAAAACCTAACACTGCTTTATCATGAATCGCATTTTGTATTGTATATTTGTGAAGACGTTCTCCATACAATTTTTCTGTTGTTCTCGGCAAATCTCCCAACTGCGGATATGGATTTTCTGCAAACCGAGGCGTTCCGGTAAAACCATACCACAAAGAACGTCCAAAAAATCTTTCTAATTCTCTTTTCGTCTTTGGTGTAACAGCTCTATGACATTCATCTACAACAAATGCAATTTTTAAATTTTTAATTTTCTGATATTCCGGTGTATCTTCCTTTAGCCTTTTACTAATTAAAATCTGCATTTTCTGAATCGTTGTAACAATAACCTGCCTATCTTCAGATTTTAGCTTTTTCTTTAAATCATTCACATTATCGGTCTCATCAACATCCACCAAATCATTATTTGCATATGCCTGAAAAGCCATTGTTGTCTGTGTATCTAAATCTTTTCGGTCAATCAAAAAAATTGCTTTATCAATTGCCGGAATATCCATCAATAAATTTCTGGTTGCTTTATAAGAAGTTAATGTCTTCCCTGATCCAGTCGTATGCCATACATAACCAGACCTTCCCGTTTTTGAAGCCTCCCTTATAGATTCAATTGCATGAATCTGATATGGACGAAGTAAAATCAACCGTTTCGCATCTTCATCTAAAACCGTATATCTTGCAATCATTTCATGTGCTTCCGGTATTCTAAGTACACTTTTTGCAAAATCAAGATAATCAGATACAGAATTATTCTCCTGATCCACCCATCCACTCATAAATTTGGGATTTAATTCCGTATCCCCGGCCGCCGCAAAATATCTGGTATCTACGCCATTGCTGACAACAAACATCTGCACCGCTGAAAAAATACCGGTAAACTTACCTTCTCCAATATACTTTCTAATCTGCCAGAATCCATCTATATAAGAATGCTGCTTATTCTTCAATTCTATATGTATCAATGGAAGTCCATTAATCATCAACGTCACATCAAAACGTCTGTCTCTTGTTGATGCTGCAGTATCTTCTTCCGTTTTTAACGCACTGTACTGATTAATCACCTCATATACACTACTTCCACCTGCTATATGTTCATGATTCATGACTACAAGATGTAATCTTTCCGTATCTCTTTGCACATGTACCTGTACTTTTCCGTTTTCACCAACCAGCCATTCTCCAGCCTTATAAAAGGAAGAAAACTGTAATTGGTTTTTAACCTGTTCAAATTCTGAATCCGAGAGCAGTTCTCCATTCAATCTGTCTTTATTATTTTGCTCAAGAATATATTTAAAATTTGCCCATAAATCCGCTTCCGTTTTTAAATCTTCTCTGTAAGTCCACTGGGACTCTCCGTAGACTAATTGTTCTATCAGTTTTCTTTCTATTGTTGATTCTAATTCTGGCATTTGGTAATCCCCCTTACTACTTTCGTGTTTTATAATATTTTGTTTGCCTTGTGTATTACAAAGCTTGTCTTTACCGAATTCTAAAATACTTTCATTATCCATCTTGTTTTTTGTAATTCAGGATTATTTTTCTTTATTATGCAAATCATTCTATAAAAATATGTTTTGTAACATGAATTTTCTTATAATTGCAGTTGTTTGCACTTCTGCTGGTGAAGAGTGATGAGGTGGTCGAGGTTGGTAAAGTATTGTCCTATTACCGCTTGCTCATTTTCGCTAGGAACCATTATTGTCTGATTCAAAAATTCTGGAATAACCAGTTCATTCATCATAGTTCCAGCTTTTGTAGAATTGACAAGTATCCTCCTCATGACAGCTTCAGAATGTATATATTGCTTCCAAAAATTAACCGGCATTTCATTCAGCGGTCTTAAAGTACTGAATCTTGGCGACATTATGCCTGTTCCAATATCATTCACAACGAATCTTCCAAAACGAAATTGTTTATTTGTATGACCTTCAAAAGCAATATCTCCTACTCTAAGTACTTTGTATGTGGACAAGGAGCTTTCTGATGCACCATTGCCATCATCTTTGTAACTCATCGTTGCAACAGATATGGTTTTATCGTATCCAATCAGATTTTCGTTTCTTTCAGTATTGCGTTGATATAATTCCCCCAACTTACGCTGTTCCCAAGCATATCTGCATATTTTATTAAGAATATTTAACTTACGATGATGAAAAGTGATGATTGAATCAAAATAAGTAAAACAATTACCTATTTTGACTCTTTCTGCAAAATCTTCAGGCTCATAAAAAGTAAAATTTTTTAATTCTGCCTCTGTTATAGTAGGGACAGCCCCACCAATTTTTACTGCGGCAACTTTTTTTAGCAAAGAATCACTTATCAGAGTTACTGATAAAAATTTAGCTTCTTCTTCTTGAGTTCTTAGAACGACTATCTGAGGATTTATTGTCGCATTTTCATGCAGGCCCATAACTAAAGCACTTTTTCCTAGAGTTGAACCTGTTTTCACAAATAGAATATCCCCATTTTTAATCTTAATTTCCGGTGATTCCTCATATTTTTCCTTTGTAATATACGTATTACGACACTTCATTGTCAGTGTATTATCTACAATATTAGTTGGGCTAAATGTCAACACACCACCTTGCTCTTGAGAAACAATATCTTTTTGAGTATATCCTCTAAAACCTATCCGACCATTTATTTTACAAATTTCATTTAACTTACGCTGTTTCCAAACGTATATCCGTATTTTATCCAAATCTCAAGACTTACGATAATAAAAAGTGATGCCCAAAACTGCAATAAAAACGTCTCTAATCCAATAATATTCCTGCCTCATAAGAACACTTAATATAATCCGGATTACTATAGTAGACATTTGAATTAAAATTTGAAATTTCTTCACTAATAAATGAACTATATACTTTTTTTATTGCCTCAATCACATCCTCATATAATTCCATAACATTTAATATCAATGTTTGATACACCCGTCCTATAGAAAGTACGGTCGGAACAGTATACCTACAAGTTGAAATATTATCAAATGTACCTTCTTCTATTCCATATTCTTCAATCCACTCATCACATACCTGTTCAAATGAGAGACAATGATTCACCCCTGCTGCCTTTAATTGATGAGCCAATTCTTTATCTGATAACTTAGCTACAATATCTTTTGGTTGATTATGTGTCTTACGTGCTACAAACTCAATCATTGAACATACATAAAATAAATCATCATTATTCCATTTCCTCATCATTGACTATTTCGCTCCTTTCATACTGTAAACACCCCAATGCACGGATACTGTGAAAACTGATTTGATGGGTTGGATGTTTAAATTTTGCATATTCCCAAAAAACTGCTTTACTAATATTATTAGCCAAATAATCATTTACAAAATTCCAGATAGTATCGTCTGCCATCGGACCTTCTACAATATCATATTCATGTATCTTTCCAGCACGACATTCTGCAATAAAATTTAACCATTCATCACTCATCTTATCAAATTTTTTAATATTTAATCGTGGATCTTCTATATAGGAGTATATATTAACTACTCCCTGAGCATGTTTACGATCCGCCCAACGATATGCCTGTTCATAACTATTCGTACAATAAAATCCCCAGGAAAAATCTTTTGTATATCTTGTTTTTCTAATTTCAGGGAATTCAACTATTTGTCCGCTTCCATGATATAATTCTATCTTCCTACTGTCCATTTTCCCTCCTGACATCTACAATCAATATCCCTCAAAATTGCACTTTAATTTAAAAAACTATCGTTCAACTCAGCGTAAGTGTCCTTTATTTTCCAATAAAGATTTCTTTTAACAGGTTTTTTATGTTTTGCTTTCTTTTTATATATTTTGCTTATTTTTCTGACACAAACATATTTTGTAGCATAAATTTCTTTATATTTTTTAATTCATCACACCTTTGCTGATGAAAAGTGATGAGCGAATCAATTTCAGCAAAATAATTACCTATTTTCTGTTGTTCTTCAATAGTTATCGGCAGCATTAATTCCATATCCGTCATCTGCTTTCCTGATACTTCAACAAATGTTGAACCTGCACCAACTGTTTCCGCATATCTTTTAAGTTCTTCAGTCCTAACAAATATAAAATAAGAATCTAACATTCCTTTTCTAGGAACAATAGATTGAAACCCCTGATTAGTACAACCCTCACAAGCTAAAATAGCTGTTTTTCCAATTCCTGCACGAGAAGTAAACAATACCGTTCCCACTGGTAGTATTTTAGCCGAACTTTTATTCAATCCCAGTTTTGTAATTTTTCTTTGACTAGAGCTAACATATATTAAATTTCCAATCTCAGCTGGTGCATACCAATTAATCTCTCCATCCCAGTAATCATTTATGCTTGTTTTAGGCGTTCCACCACCAATAATTTCTGCAACATCACCTAACTTACGCTGTTTCCAATCGCCAGTAAAGCCAGAAAATCTAATTTCCGGAACTTTTTCTCCCTCCTTCGGAAACATCTTCTGAAGCATACATTTCTTTAACTTTTTGGTCTCATCGCACTTGCGCTGGTGAAGAGTGATGAGGTGGTCGAGGTTGCGGAAATAGTCCGCAATCACTTTCTGTTCTTCGTATTTTGGAACATCAACTACAAATTCCTGCATATCTGACGCAAGGATATGTTTTATGGTATTACCAGTAGTAATGTTTTCTATTTTCTTCTTGGCTTTATCAGTCTGATATTCATAATTTAAAAAGTAAGGCTCGATTTCTTCTTTGGGATTTCTGAACATGATTAAGGCATGAGCCGCTGTATTGTCCAATTCTTCAGAGATTACAGCTGCATGTCCAACATGTCCAGACTGAACCATAACCATATCTCCGGTATGTAACCATTTGTCTTTTTGCTTTTCATAGAATTCGTCATTTATGAAAACCTCAGAGTTATGGTTTATCTGTCCATCTTTTACATTGTTAGATTCCAGATAAAAATGTCCTTGTTCTGCATAGTATGGAGTAGCTGTTCCTACGAATGCATTTCCAATCGAACCATATATATCACTTAACTTACGCTGTTCCCAATCTTCCGTATACCCCTTAAATCTTATCTTCGGCTTTCCCATTTTCTCACCTCTCCATCTTTTTAACCAGTTCATTTAACGATGCCATTATCTTCTCATCTGATGATGTCAGCTCTTTTAAAAGAGATAAAAACTCTCCTTCTGCCCGTTCGATTTCTTTGTTCGTCTGTTCCATTTCTTTTAAAACTTCATTCAGGTCAATTTCTGGTTCTTTTTCAAATGTATCTACATAGCGAGGAATGTTAAGGTTAAAGTCGTTCTTTTCGATATCTTCAAAGCTTGCAAGGAAGGATTCTTTTTCTACTGTTTCTCTCTTACTATATAAATCCATCACAGCTTCAATATGCTCGTCTGTCATTTCGTTCTGTTTTTTGCCTTTATTGAACTTTTTAGATGCATCAATAAATAATACATCTCTTCCATCTCTATGTTTTTTCAATACAATAATACAAGTCGGAATAGAGGTGTTGTAGAAAAGGTTTGCCGGAAGACCAATTACTGCATAGATGTTGCCGGAACGCAGTAATTTTTCTCTGATTTTTCCCTCTGCCGCTCCTCTGAATAGTACTCCATGAGGGAGAACGATTGCCATTGTTCCATTATTTTTTAAATGATAAAGTCCATGAAGCAAGAACGCATAATCTGCCTTTGATTTTGGTGCCAGCACACCATAATCACTGAATCTTTCATCCTGTAAAAACCCGGCTGCTGCGCTCCATTTTGCAGAATATGGAGGATTCATAAGTACCATATTAAAGTCTGTTTCTTCTCCTGTAGGCCAGTCTCCATCTAAGGTATCACCATTTCGAAGCTTCTGATTTTCTGCAACGATTCCATGCAAAAACATATTCATTCTTGCCAGATTATAAGTTGATGTATTTAATTCCTGTCCATAATATCTAATATATTCAGGATATTTTACATATTTTTTAGCATTCAGAAGAAGGGAACCCGATCCCATACATGGATCATACACAGATAACCCTTTCTTTTCTTCTTGTCCATCAATTGCAATCTTCGTTAAAATTTTAGATACTGCCTGTGGAGTATAGAACTCTCCTGCCTTTTTACCCGTTTCTGATGCAAACTGACCAATCAGGTATTCGTAAGCATTTCCAAGAATCTCTGCATCTGAATTTAATAAATCTGCTTTATCAATTTCCTTGATCAAATTGGCAACTGTATCACTCTGTTTCTGGTCTCCTGTTCCCAAACGACTCGAATACAAATCAATATCCGTAAACAAATCTGCAAATATAGGATCACTTTGTTCAATATTATTAAAAGCTTTTTGTAACTGCTCTCGGTTAAAGGAATTATTTCTTGCCGCATCTGCAAAACAAGTATAGGTAAGTTCCGGTTCGATCACATAATGACATTCCTGTTTCATTTCTGCCTTTAACTCTTCCCCATCTTCGCTCTGTAATACTTCTTCATAAGCTTCCAGAGCTTCCTTTAAAGTTCCCGGTTTGCCATCACAAATCATATCGTATACTTTAATCAGAAAAGAATCCGATAAATATTTATAAAAAACGATTCCTAACAAATAATCCTTATATTCATTTGCATCCATCTTCGAACGAAGAATATCCGCTCCACTCCATAATACACTAATTAAATCTTTGCTGTTTTCTATCTCAGCCATTTTTCTTTATCCTCCGCTCTTTTTCCTTTCATCACCATTGGCCTGATGATTTGTAACTATTTAGACCCATACAGTTTTCGATATATTTTACGCAATGATTCTAAATACTTACGATGATTTACAGTAAAAGTATACCATATTCAAAAAAAAATTGATATATAGAAAACCTCACCACAGGACTACTCCTGCAGTGAGGTCTTACAATCTTCGTAATATATTCAATTCATCTATTGAGGGATATCGTTTATATATTTTTTCAATCCATCTTCGTTGAAAAATCATACTCTTCATTTTTCTCAATATAACATGACACAATATCCCCTACCAAAATAATTTCATTAGAAAGAATATTATCCATATTACTCATCTTCCCCTATGTTTTTCCTTTTTCTTTTCCTGTCTTAACTGAAACTGATATTCCGCTTCCGCCTGTTTTTGCTTCCTGCTTTTTATTTTGCGTTCCTGCTTATTCTGCTCTTGCTGTAGTTTAAGTGCCTGCTGTGACTTTGTTCCAATCCCGGTATTACGTAATTGTTTTTTTACTTCTCTCTGTCTCCTCTTTGGATTCTGTTTTACCTCCTTAATAACGGTTGTTACCGACGGGCTAAATTGCAAATCATAGTAGTGTTTTAATAAGAACTCGTACACTTCATAATCCTTTGGTTCAGTACCAAATGTTACTTTTGATACAGATAGTTTCTTTCCTTCAACTTTCTCGAAAACACCTACCCAGAATGGTTCCTCAAAATACACTGTCAATTTGTCACTTACTTTGTTCATAAATCTTCCCTCCTGAAATGAAAATTAATAAATGAACAAAGAATGGACAACCCGGAGGGGCAGGTTACTTACCACAATTTTTTGTGACGGCCGGGCTACCTACCGGCTCTGGTATATATTTCTATATACGTTGCGTTTTTATCTCTGTTTTTATACTTTTATAACACAAGTATATCATAGTCTCAAAAAAATTGGTATACTATCACGAATCCGAGCTTCTATTAATCCATTAAAAACAGGCAAACGAATTCCCAAAAAACTCTTATTCACTCACAACCATTTCATAATAAACAAAAACTTCAACTTTCATCCCCAAATCATCCCAGCTTCTGCTTTAATTCCCCTATCCAGCCACAGCCAGCCCTCGAAGAAAAAAGATACCCTATATTTGTGGCCTCGGAGCAAGGTTTGAATGCGAGCGCATAAAGCGAGCGTTCAAACCGCCGCGACTAAAGTCACAAATATAGGGTATCTTTTTTCTTCGAGGGTGTCTGTCTGTCACCGAATTAAACCAGAACTACTCAGAACTATTTCCCCATTCTCTGTCTTACGATTTCAAATGCAAGTACTCCTGTTGCTACAGAAGCATTCAGAGAATCTATATCTCCCTTCATTGGGATAGAAGCAACATAATCACACTTCTCTTTTACAAGGCGGCTTACACCATTTCCTTCGTTTCCGATGATAAGACCGATAGAACCAGTAAGGTTTAGATCATACATGAGTTCTCCACCCATGTCACCGCAGACAAACCACATGCCTTTGTCCTTGAGTTCATCAATTGTTCTGGAAAGGTTTGTTACGCGGGCTACTGGTGTGTAGTTTAATGCACCGGCAGATACTTTTGCAACGGTACTGGTAAGTCCTACTGCACGTCTTTTTGGAATAATCACGCCGTGTGCGCCTGCGAGGTTTGCGGTACGGATAATCGCTCCTAAGTTATGTGGATCTTCGATTTCATCGCAGAGAATGAAGAATGGAGCTTCTCCTTTTTCTTCTGCTTTTTTGAACAAATCTTCTACGGTTGCATATTCATAAGCGGCTGCGATTGCAACAACACCCTGATGCTTTTCGTGAAAAGATAAAGAGTCTAATTTTTCTTTGGAGACAAACTTGATTAATGTATCTCTCTTTCTGGCTTCGCGAAGGATTGACTTAATCGGACCATCCTGGCAGCCATCTAAAATAAATAATTTATCAATTGTTTTGCCGGAGCGGTATGCTTCCATTACCGCATTACGTCCGACAACAGTACACTCTTCGTATGCCATATTTTTCCTCATTTCTATCTTTTAATTATAAATTATCTGCATCCGACAAACAAATTCGGATTAATTCCTCTAACCGCTCCATCTGGCCGGAAAGGTATAAATATCCCATTAATGCTTCAAATCCAGTGGCGATATGATAATCGTGGCTGGACTGATTCTTTGCAGGTGATGGAGATTTCGCATTCTTTCCGCGGCGAAAAACTGCCTTTTCCTCATCGGTAAGTAAAGGCTTGATTTTCTCCATCATCGCTGTCTGTGCCGCCGCATTAACGTAGCTGATCGTTTTCTGGTGATAATGGTTTGCCTTATCGTTTCCCTTTGTCACAACCATTGTGCGGACAAACAGTTCATAAATACAGTCCCCGATATAGGCAAGCCCCAGGGATGAGTATCCCCGAAGCTCTTTTTCTGTTAATGGAAAATGTTCTGCAATTCCTTTTAAGCACGTTTCCATTTGACACCTGCTCTTGTATCTTCAAGAATGATTCCTTTATCTGCTAATAAATCACGGATTTCATCGGCGCGGGCAAAGTTCTTTGCCTTTCTTGCTGCCTGTCTTTCCTCAATCAATGCTTCAATATCATCATCAAGAAGTTCTTCTTTTTTCTCTGTGATAATACCAAGAATATCGCAAAGCTGTACGATTATGTCAAGAAGCTGCTGTGCATATGCTTTGCTTCCGCTTTCTGCTGTAACGTTAGCAAGTTTTACAAGTTCAAAGATTGCAGCGATTGCATCGGCTGTGTTGAAGTCATCTTCCATAGCTGCTTCATATTTCGCTTTTAATGCATTTGCCTCTTCTAAGTTCTTCTGATCTTCTACGTTAAGTTCTCCTTCTGGAGCTGCTGCGATTACTTCCCTTAAATGGTCAATTGCTGTGAGGATTCTCTCAAGACCATTCTTAGAAGCTTCTACTAACGTATCGCTGAAGTTTAATGGACTTCTATAGTGTGCACTTAACATGAAGAAACGGATAACCTGTAATGGATACTTTTCACTGATTTCTCTTACAGTAAAGAAGTTTCCGGCAGATTTGGACATTTTCTTATTATCAATATTTAAGAATGCATTATGCATCCAGTAATTTGCAAACTTTTCATCGTTGCATGCTTCGCTCTGTGCGATTTCATTCTCATGATGAGGGAATACTAAGTCCTCTCCGCCTGCATGAATGTCGATTGTATCACCAATGTACTTCTTAGACATTTCAGAACATTCGATATGCCAGCCTGGACGTCCTTCACCCCATGGAGATACCCATGCAGGTTCGCCCTCTTTCTTTGGCTTCCATAATACGAAATCCATCGCATCTTCTTTCTCATCACTTACTGCGATACGGATTCCTGCTCTCATATCATCAAGATTCTTCTTAGAAAGCTGTCCGTAATTTTTAAACTTACGAGTACGGAAATATACAGTGCCGTTCTTCTCATAAGCATAACCTTTTTCAATTAATGTAGAAATCATGGCAATCATTCCGTCAATTTCTTCGGTTGCTTTTGGATTATGTGTGGCAGGCTCGATATTAAGCCCCTCCATATCTTTTTTACACTCTGCAATAAAACGTTCTGAAATCTCAGATGCAGGAACGCCCTCTTCGTTTGCTTTTTTAATAATTTTATCATCAACATCTGTAAAGTTAGAAACGTAATTTACATCGTATCCCTTATATTCGAAATATCTTCTTACCGTATCAAACACGATCATTGGTCTGGCATTACCGATATGAATGTAGTTATATACCGTAGGTCCACAAACATACATTCCAACCTTTCCCTCATGTACTGGAACGAATTCTTCCTTCTGTTTGGTAAGTGTATTATACAGCTTCATGTTATTCCTCCTTTATCAATGAAAAAGCTCCGTCTCCCCGGAGAGACGAAGCCTTCCGCCGTCTTTATTCACGTACTTTTTAGTCTATTCAATTTCCCTGCTTTTGTCAATAATAAATCAAAAAAATGTTAGCTATCTAATATTATTATTCGCATCTTTTAATCGTAAGTGAACTCATTTTACAGGAATAATCCTTTTCAGTGACATGCTCCCACCACTTAAATCATAGATTTTGAAGTGGGGGCTTCTTGCTCAATGGCTCTACTGAGCCAAGTATCTACAAGCTATCCTCGCGTGCCCCGCGATTCTTTTGCCCGGATACGGGCATATTTCTTATTATCAGCTTGTCCGGATACGGACAGTTTATGCTGTCAACATCCTTCTTGCCTCTTCACGTATGTTGATTGCTGCATTACAATCTCTGTCCATCTTATTTCCACACACACAGTGATAAACTCTTTCGGATAATTTCAGCTCTTTCTTTACCCTTCCACATTTACAGCATTTTTTACTGGAAGGAAAGAAACGGTCTACCTTTACCATTTTCTTTCCTTTCCATGCCAGCTTATAGTCTAACATTTCCCTGAACATTCCATATCCATTATCCTGTACGCTTTTTCCGAAATGCAGGCACTGACCCATTGCTTTCATATCGATATCTTCCACTGCAGCCGCATCATAACCGTCTGCAATCTTTCGGCTAAGTTTGTGTAGATGATCTCTTCGCTGATTTCGTATCTTTTCATGACATCTGGCAACTTTCTTTTTCTGCAGTTCATAATTATGACTTCCCCGTACGCATCTTGACAACTTTCGCTGTTCCCTCGCCAGTCTTTTTTCATTTTTTCTAAAAAATCCTGCTTCTTCCGTCTCAACCTTTTCTGAAAACACTGCCATTCCCTGCATTGCATAATCAATCCCAAGTATCTTTGCAGTACTGTAATCCGGTCCAGCAGCTTGGTTTTCACAGCTGTATCCTTCATAAAGCAGGCTTGCAAAGTATTTTCCGGATGATTCCATACTGACTGTCACTGATTTCAGGCGAAGGCCTTCTGCTGGCTCCCTGTGTTTTTTCATGGCGATCCATTTTAATTTAGGAAGCCGGATCCGCTTACTTTCCACCAGGATATTTCCATTGACCACATTCGTTGTATAGCTGTTTTTGGAATGATGTTTTGACTTAAACCTTGGAAATCCAATCTTGGAATCCCGAAAAAAATTCTTATAGGCCTTTTCCAGATGAAGCTGGACATTTGCCAGCGCCAGCGAATCTATTTCCTTCAGAAATGGATATTCCTTTTTATACATGGCCGGTGTGTTTTTTAACATTTTCTTCGTCTTTTCATACTCCCGGATCTTATCATTGAGCATCTGATTATACAGAAAACGACAACAGCCAAATGTTTTGCCAAGAAGTATCTTCTGTTCTTCTGTCGGATA
>OLQU01000182.1_pt1 | contig 59446 bp, 59 predicted proteins | sample 1672271 | NCBI WGS metagenome assembly OLQU01 (sample SAMEA3136666, study PRJEB25190) | human gut metagenome | biome: human gut; feature: human-associated habitat; material: faeces | place: Austria | collected 2013 | reverse complement strand
TTTATCCCATTCGTCTACTGTTGGCGGGCGGGTACCGACTAAGGACATATCGCCTCCTTATGTCAAGTCAGGAACAACTTTGGACATAAAAAAAGAGCCTCTGATTACTCAGAAACCCTTTTTATTAGTCCGTTCCCACAAACAAAACATATATTCTTTTTATTTTTTATTCCACATACAACTCTATATCCACTATCTTCGAAACTTTTCTTCCATTTTCTTAAGTCTTTCTTCAAATGGGATAAGATTCTCATATACTACAGGTTCAAAACGCATTTCTTTCTGTAACTTATGCATTGCAAAATCAAAATCATCAAGTTTCGCAACAAGTTCTTGTTTTACATCTTCATCCATTTCTTCGAGATTGCTTAACATATAATCACAAACAACACTTTCAAGATTTTCATCTGTGATTCGAATTCCTACGTTTTCAGAAAAATCCATAATTTTTCTTTTATATTCATCATCCAAACAATCACAAAAACTGTACTTATGATTTTTCATATGTTTAAATATTTCCTGTTTTGTAATTTCAGCAATATTTTCTGCAGCATCTTTCGCTCGTGTCGCATACTTCATTTCTTTTATAGAAAGGTACTCTCTTCCATTTTCCAAAGCTTCATCTACTGGCGGTGCTATAATAAGAATTACTTCTGCAATCGCTAGTAATCTTTTTGGTACCTTACCTGTTTCTTGAAAATAAAAATAATAGCCAGCGTCCTCTCTATATTCTTCATATCCATCCCTACTTGACCATATTACAAATTGTTCATATGAACTAACCATATAAAGATAGTAATTTAAAACAACAAACCTTTTTCGATTATGTCTATAATTATTACACATTTCCAAAGAAATAGAAACCAAGCCAGAGGCAAAAACGCCTGTGACAATTGCCATGGAAACTGCATATTCAATACTACTACTTTTGCTTGTTATAAGAATCAGTACACATGGTATCGCTACAACTATAGTGAGCAAAATACATATTATTAGCGTTCCTGCTGGTCGAAACAACATCAATGCGTATCGGAACAAATTTGATGGAGTTCTACTAACATCTTCAAGTTCCGCTGTATCTGTATAGTTATGATATTTATGGCTCATTTAATATTCTCCCAATTACTTTTCAAATATCCATTCTATATGCACTTAACGCCATCATTCTTTCTATTGATTATAACATAATTTCCGAATTGCTTTTCATTCTTTCTAAAACTTGGTCTGAAAGCTGTCCTCTACAGTTCATATGTATTGCTAAAATAATATATTCTACCAAAAATATATCTGTATACATTTTAAATGTTTCTCTGTCAGCATTTATGCTGTTCATCCTAGCAGCTACATTTCCATGAAAATTATTACATCTCGACGCATATAAAATGCCAAATAGTATAAAATATATCCTATCTTGATCTGTGAATTGGAATCTTTCTCTTATCACATCTCTATAAAGTGTAATCACTGTTTCATGACAGAGTAATAATTCTCTTAATTTTAATGCAAAACTATGAATAATTTGGCGACTTTTTACTGGATTTTCAATATTCATTAAAACTCTACTGTCTATTATTAAAGGATTGGAAATGTTACATAAGGCTTTCCCATATGATTTTTCTATAATGTCCTTCATCACTGGAATATATCGAATCATTGTATCATAAGAGCTTGCTCGGTATCTTCGATCAACATTATTCTCTTTCATTACATATCCTTTCAGCATATAGGATGCTACATAATGAAAAATCTTTATTGGTAACTTGGTAATAAAAGTTTCCAATATAGGAAGATATTTTGATTGCTGCAACAAAATGTCTTCACAAATTTTCTTCACACCAGCTGTATCTGAACATCTTCTTGTTAAATCTCCTAATAATTCATTATAATATGAATGATTTATTGCTTGCCAACAAAATAAAGATGCCAAATCAGGTCTTTCAGGCAGAACATAATAACAATCTAACAAATATGTTATTATCTCATAAGGATATTCTACTCCTTCCTCTTCCCATACTTCATCAAATAAAAATTCTAAAGAGTCTAAAATATTACCTCTACTTGTAGGTAACAATTCAATATGCTTTTCTCTTGAATAATTTTTAGCTACTTGTAAAATATCATCCATACCCACTTCTCCAAATCTGTATCCTTATTTGCAATGTAACTTTATATCCATATCTGCATATTATCATAAGAATTTTATTCCAGCAATAACTCTTCTATAAATCTGCATTTTTCAAGCAAAACACCAACATTTTCTGTTCTTCCAGGTACTTCCCCTTAAAAGAGTATGTCTTTTCCGGATTCAATCCCCAGCCAGTCAATGTTTCGTATACAAACTGCTTGCTATGTATTTTGAAGCTCTTATGTAATTCTAAGAAACCTTCCGGTACACGGATAGACATATTGTCTTTGCCATCACAGGCTACTACTGCCAGTGATTTTTCTTTCATGTTTCTGAGCAGGCATATATGAGAGGGATCTCCTAATGCTGCGATTACACCGACCCCGATGTTAATGGAATCCCATTTGCCCTGTAATGCCAAAGTTGGTACTGGTATTTTCTTCGTTATTTCCATTATCATCGACTCCTTCTTCTATATTTGCATTGCTTTGTATCTGATTTTCTATACGATAATCAGGCACAGTTGCTCCCATAGGTGCTTCTGTACCTCCTGTATTGTTTCCTATTGAATTTTCATGTTCCGGCTGTTGTTCCTTGTTGTAGTTTCCGAAATCTTCAAAAAGATTTAACTGCCGGTATTGTTCATATTCTGTATATGACCGTCCAATACGGTTTTTATAGGCATCCGGATAATATTTAACCTGACGTTTTTTTGTTTCTCCTGTAACTGGATCAACAAATTCTTCTTTCTTTGGTGCAAACATGATTGCTTCTTCCATTTCAAAGACAAGGATCAGTCCACGATCAGAAGCTGCTACACGACCAAGCACTTTATATCTGCACTCACGGTTCCACCCCATTAAATGATATAGATTTTCTACAAAATCTACGGATGTGATATTCTTATTCACCCATTTGCCCTGTTTGTTGACTCTGGCCCATTCTACAGATGCACTTTCTTCCTCTGCACAAGGTACAACAGCCAGTCTCTTTTTTTCCGTATTTACGACTGTGAGAACATGTTTTACTCCCTCAAATAACCGGATTGCTGCCATATTAAAGGTCAGCTGTCCATATTTAATACTTACTGCTGGTTTCTTCAGCATGGAAAACTGTGTTCTTGGTGGCAGTTCATATCCTTCAAAGCTCTCATATTGTAGTTCCTCATTCTTTTCCATACGGGAACGTACAAGTTCTTGTATCAGTTCAAACTCTCTTGCTGTAAAACTTTGTCCTTCCTGATTATTTTGTCTGTTATCTGTGGTTTCTCCCATATTCTCACCCCTTACATGGTCATCAGAAGTTCTTCTAATTCATTCACGATTTCCTGCCTGGACGGTATATGTCCTATGACGGGATTTTCTACTACAACTCCTGTTTCTTCTATATCTTCTTCTGTTATGGCATTAATCATACTGTCCCTCTGTTCCCGGATAAAATAATTAATGCCTATCCTTCGTTTCATCCATTCTTCCGGATAAGCACATACAATACCATTGTTTTCTGGCTTATTTTCCTGCTCTGTATCTGTTTTGTACTTTACAAATCCAAAAGGCTGGTTACTTTCTTTTTCTACATCGGGATGATTTTTATACTTTTTACCAACAATAATCTGTGGTTCATCCAATGAAAACACAAGTATTTTTGACATTCCTCTTTCTTTTGTAATACCACGGAATTTAAAGCTAAATTCTTTTTTCCAATGTAAACTCTCATAAATCGCTGTAGAAAATGCCCTCGACGAAATAGATGAGACAAGCTTTCCATCTTCTTTTTCCCATTCAATACAGTTTGGGTTATCTGGTGTCGTCTGCCGGATAATAATTGTCTGGATAATCGGATGATATAATATCTCCACCCATCTGCAATAATTCAGTTTTTCATGGCAAGCCTTACTGAATTTTATCCTTCTTCTACCTACAGTCAATGCAGGAAGGCTCTTATTTAGAAAATAAATTCCATGTGGAACCTGATACCCGGATAATGCCATGGAAACAACTTTTCCCTGTTCCTCACCTGACCATATCCGGATCTTATGATTCAGTTCTTCTAATTCTTCCTCTTCATATACTTCCTGGCAAATCTCCAGTAAAGCACTGCCATCTATTCCGCCCCAGCCTGGACAGATAGAAACAAAACCTTTTAAATTTCCTTTGTGGATCACCGAAAAATCTGGAACACCCTCTGTCATTTTTCTGGAACTTTTCTTTACCATCTGTGCAGCCAGAGCAATTTCCCGTGATACGATTGGCTCATGATGATCTTCTTCATAAGCGGATACCCTGTCATGTTCATTTTTCTTTGATTTATGCTCAACATAATCAATAACTATGGTTTTTCTGGCTTCCAAATCTCCCCACCGACGCTCGTTTGACATAATATTCATGACCATAGAAGCATTCCAGTCGGTTCTTCCTCTGAGTGTAGGACGTTCCCGTTCTGTCAGAATCTCTGCTATTTCATCACAATCATAGCCACCTATGTATGCAAGAAAAATAAAACGGACTGTTTTCGCTTCTTCCGGCTGAATGATCAGTTCTCCTTCTTTCGTGTGGCGGTATCCTAACAGATCAAGCACTGGATATTGTCCTGTACATATCCTCTGGTCATAAGAAAGTATCATTCTCCTGCTTTTATTTGCTGATTCCCAGTCAGCAAGCATCGCATGGATAGAGAGGTTCTGTTTACAATCCGGATCAAGAGTATATATATTTTCTGTCTCAAAGTATACTCCTACTGGATGGGATGGATTCATACTTTTTAGCTGACGTACTAATGTCATACAATCAGACATATTTCTTGCAAACCTTGATACACTGGCACAGAGAATCAGATCAATTTTCTTCTGAGCCGCATCTTCAATCATTCTTTTAAATTCTGTTCGATGTTGAGTAGATGTACCTGACTTTCCCTCATCACTATATATCTCATGCAAAGTCCAGTTTGGTGTATCTCCAACTTTTTTCGTATAATATCTTGTCTGATTTTCTATAGAAGAAACCTGATTTGTACTTTTGGTACTTACACGGGCATATACTCCGACTTGTTTATGTCCTGTATCGGATATGGTTGGCTTTGGTTTTGCTTTCCGGATCACACCATTTCCAGAACGTGTTTTTCTAACACGGTTTCGGATTTTCTCCCTCTGTTCTTCAATTTCATTATGTCTTTTTTCCCAGTCACCTATATCTGAAGAATCTGTAGAAGAAATAACGTTTCCTTCGGTATCTATGATTTCACAATCCTCGATTTTCTCTGTATCTACTTCCTCGGATTCCTCTACTCCATAAATATCTTCAACAGCCAACTTCTCTTTCAACCTCCTGCTTACAGTTCCTGTATTCCCTGTAGTATCTTTTCCTTCCATTTTTTATACTTTGTTTCATCCAGTTTCACATAATCATCTGCCATTTTTTCTAATGCTTCTTTCTGCTGCTCTGGATTCATGATCGTATTAATATGATATTTCTCATCTTCAGTTACCAATTCTATAAGCCCTGGCATGTCTGAAAGAAATTTGAGCAGATAGCAAAATTCTTCACTATTTGCCGCCAAATACGCTTTCGTCTGGGCAGCAATGCAATCAACTTCTCCATTCCGGCAGGCTTTTAGCAGATGGAGCATCTGTGGTCTTTTATATATTAACTTTTGTCCGGTAATATCTACATATACACCTTGTAATATCCATCCCGGAATCTTATCGCATTTTTCTTTATAATATCTCTTATGATAGCTAAGAGCTGCTTCCTTATTTTTTTCCCATAGCTTTGCTAATTTTACATAACCAGCTACTCTATAATTAAAACTCATTCCTCATCAACTTCCTCCTCTGGTTCAGGCATATGCCAATACCATGTTCCCTGTTTTCTGTATGCTTCTATGCCTATTTCTTTTTGCACAGTTCTTATTGTTCTTTCCTTAATGCCAATCCTATCCATTCGCCGTATAATCTCTGCACTTGGTACATCTTCTACCGATAACATGATCCTCAGATACTCGGATGCTTTTTCTTTCTTGGTTGCTTTCTTTGAACATACAACTGCTTCTGCTCTTTTATCAATATTACATTTTCCTATCCATTGAAATCCTTTATCTGGATTCATAACAAATCCGACGGCATTGCTCTCTGGTGCGAGATTGGATTTTACCTGATACATATAACGTATCTCTGGATTCTTTTCATCTCTTGAGATCATAAGAACACTTCTGCAGATTGCTGCTATATCTATGCTTCCTAATCCCCGGTACAGTCTTTTTCCTCCAGAAGATTTTGTCATATGTCCGATCATCACCACCGCACATTTATGTTTTTCTGCAACTTTCCCAAGTTTACGCATAATGGAACGGACATGGCTTGCATTCTGCATATCCGCATTAGAAGGCATGAACGCCTGAAGTGGATCTAACACAAGAAGCTTTGCTTGAAAACTCCGAATCGTTTTTTCCAGACGGTCATCTATAAATGTCAATCCCATATCTGCATCATCTATAAATGCAACCCTGTCACAATCTGCTCCTGCTTCTTCTAGCCGGGGTTTTATCGTATCCCCCACATTATCTTCTGCACCTTGATATATGACATTTCCGATTTGTTCCAGCTTTTTTCCATCTGGAAGAAGCCCTCCTCTGGTGAGAGCTGATGCAATATTTATCATAAAAGTAGATTTTCCATCACCCGGATCACCTTGTAATAAGGTAAGTTTTCCATATGGAATATACGGATACCATAACCATTCCACTTCCTGCTTCTCTACAGTAGAATATATCTTATAGTCCTCTTTATTTTCCATCATGCACCTACCTTGTCATCCTCTTCTCACATATCTTCTAATTTCTTATTTTTCTCACTCATGCTTTCCACTAGATCAGCTATCATTGTGTATTCTGCCCTTGTAAGCCCTGATACATCCAACGTTCTATTTGACACCTGAAATCCCAAAAGATAATCTGTACTCACATGATATAAAACAGCTAATCTGATCAGAATATCATACGATGGCTGTCTGCTATCATTTTCATAGGCACTGATCTGCCTTTTATTTACACCTATTATATCTGCAACCTGTCCCTGTTTCAGTTTTCTCTCCTGACGTAGCTGCTTCAATCTGTATCCTAAAGAATCTATCATGTGCGTCGCACCTTCCTATGCGCCATGACTTACTGCACGTAACACAAATTTCTTTTCCTTTATATTATCATTTATAGGTCGGCATTTGGCAGATTCCATTCGCCTTTTCGCAGACCTTTCCCGCTTCATCCGCATGTCCTCGACTAGAAACAGTCCCCTGTTTTGCAGCCTTGCAACCTTGCAGCCTTGGAATATATTTTCGTCCAAAACATTGATAAAATGGTACTTTTCAGAGATTTTTATTTTCCTTTTCACTAAAATTCATCTCCTTTTCTTTGCAGCCTTACCTTGAATTTTGCAGCCTTACTCATGATTTTGCAGTCTTACAAAATCACGACTTTTTTCACTTCGTTGCATTATGGTGACTATGTTCACCATATTATTTCATAATTTCAAATTTTATAATGTAGGCAACCTATTCCTCAATTCCTAGAAAGGTAATTTTGTATATGATTGACTACACACCTCTATGGAATACCATGAAAGAAAAAGATATTTCCCAATATGACCTTCTAAATCATGGTATTGATAAACGTACCCTGCAACGCTTACGAACAGATCAGAATATTACAGCTCTGACTATTGAAAAACTCTGCCAGATACTTCACTGTACACCAAATGATATTATACGATTTATTTCAGAAGAAGAAAAATAATACCGCTGAAACACGAAAGATTCTTCCTGTTCAGCGGTATTTTTTATACACCCATCTCAAACATTTCCAGCCCGTCCAGCATCATGTCTACATCCATATCAAGTCCGCTTTCTGATTCCTCCACACCACAATCTTCCCTTAATTCACATACCGTTTTTTCATCCATTCTCTTCATTGAGCTTTCTATCTGTAAGAGAAAATTTTTATCGTGCAGTAATTCTTCTTTTACCTTTTCTATATCAATTCCTGACATACTTTTATCCGGAAATAGAGCTTTTCCTTCTTTATTATATATCCATGCATGAATGAGTTCCGTAATCAAAGCTGTTTTACATCTCTTTTGTGTTTTTAAGAACTCACCAGCTTGCCTTTGCTTCTCATTTTCTTCATCAAATAATAAAACAATTCGTATCTTTCCCATCTCTTCATCCTTTATCCTCTACGAATACGGGCAGCTGCTAATTTCTCATAACCGATTGCGTTCGCCTTCACATCATCAATAAACTCAATATATTTAAATTCCGGTGACTGTTCAATCTGCTTTTTCAATAATAAACTTCCTCCTCCAAGAAAAATAGCAGGATTTGTTCTGAAATCTGTCACATGTGCATGAAGTTTATTAATAATCATATGTACCCAATCATCTGCCATACGATAAATCTCCTTAATAATCTCCTCTTCTAAAATAGTCTCCTCCCCCATTAAGACCTGTTCTACATCTGAGGAATCCAAATGAATCCCATAATTCTGTTGAATCCTGTTAGAAATCTCAGATCGAAGTACCGCCATACCGGAACGTTCACTTACTCTCACCGATAAATCTGGTTTTCCATTTCGGATCACTAAAAGGTCTACCGTTCCATCGCCTATATCAATGCAGTTTACTGTCCGATACTTCTTTAACAGACTCGCCTTAAAACACATGACCGCTGCAAAATTCTGCGGACTTACAAATACATCTTTCAGATAAAAACTAACCGGTTTGTCATTCATTCTAAAACTGATACCATGACGGGAATGATCAATAAAATACTGTTTAAATCCTACTGCCTGCTGCCCAAAATCTGCCGGCGGCAAACCCACTCCAAGAACAACATCTTTTCCTGTAAGGTTAATATTTTTCTTTCGTGCCTCCTGCACAAGTGTGAACAAAGTCAGAATAAAATAGTCATCATCCACTGTTTTATCTGCTTTAAACGGCATTTTTGTTTCCGATAAAATATAATAAGCACCTTCATATTCCAGAATATCTTCATTCATAAATCGTCCTGGCTGTGCAGTATACCTTACAATTCCACATGGGAACGAAGATGTTTCTCCCTTCATATTTCCATTACCATGATCAATTCCAAAAATTATTTCCGCCATCTGCTCTTCCTCCTGTACTTATACTTAACTGTATCTTAACTTGCTGTTTCATGTACACATTTGTGACAGTTAGTTGCGTTTATATGACACCTACTGACACTTTTGTATCACTTTTGTATGTGTTATTATTTTTATATTTCACTTATGTGTATGTACATACTATATATCACACTTTTGTGTATGTCAATATTATTTTTATCTTTTTTTGTACCACCATCTGAAAAAAGTATGTTATACTGCTGATGGAGGTATTAAGAATGACCACAGGAGAAAAAATACGTTACTTCAGAACTTCTCATGAACTTACTCAGGAACAACTTGCTTCTCAATCTGGATTAAGCATAAGTGCACTTCAAAAATATGAATCCGATGAAAGGAAACCAAAGCCTGAGCAATTATTGAAGATTTCTGATGCATTAGGAATTAGCATTAATATATTTATGGATTTCGACATCCGTACTGTTTCTGATCTGTTTTCACTTTTATTCAGAATGGAAGAACAGGCAAACCTAAGATTTTATAAAGATACAACAACTGATACTGTCGGTATTTATTTTGCAAATGAATACATCACTGAAAAGATTTCTTCTTATGCAGAAATGCTAAGGGAAATTGACAACATGAACCCTTCTCACCAGGAGCTTATGCACACAAAGATTCAAAATGAATTATTAAACGATCATACATCTATACAAGAAGTTTCTGTAACCACTTCCTCTTTTCATAAGGATGCTGCCTCTTCTCTCGCTGTAGAAGAAAAACTTCTTGATATTATTTCTGACTGCACTCCTGTAGAACGGGAACAAATTTTAGATGCACTTACTTTCCTTAAAGACTGGATCAGAAAAGCAAAAACGAAAAGTTAATACAGTATAAAAGCAGCAGTCAACCTCTTAACATTGAGCTTGTCTGCTGCTTTATACTTTCTTTATGCTAATTATTTTTAGTCGTTTATAATTCTTTCAATTTTTCTTTCTAATATATCCATAGTAACTCTTACATTTCTATTCTTAATTTCATTTTGTAATTCTTTTATTTTATCTTCATCTTTCCTATATGCTGCATATAAAAGTTTAGATCTGTACAAAGCTCTTTCTTTTCCATAGGAATCTCTCATTTTAACTCTACTAATTTGATCAATAACTTTTTTCATCTCGTCTAACTCGTGTAATCTTTCGCAAATATCGAATTTATCCTGCAATGCATATATAGGATTGGAACTTTCTGCAATTGTTTTATCAATAATTGCAAAAGCCATTTCGCTATCTTTATTTACATATCCCTCATACAATGCAGAACATCTACCTTTTAATTCTTTCCCAAAATCAGACGTTGCTTTTTCCAAATTGTTTATCAATTCATTTAAAATTTCTACCTTTTTATCAATCTCATTATTTTTAATCAAACACAAGAAATAAGCATGAATATGATAGGGATTACTACGGTCATTTTCATAATTTTCTTTAGCAACCGATAAAGCATCTTCAAATTTTTCAAGATTGATTAATACTTGCACTTTTTCCCTTTTAGCTTTTGAAAAATTTGTTCTAAGCTCTAAACTATGCTCTAATTTTAATAATGCTTTTTCATAATTTCCTGTCATTCTATAATAAAAACCTAATAAAAACTCATGGTCTGCTCCTGAAATATCTTGTACTTCCGTAAGCATCCTTCTATCACGCCTTTTAGCTAATGCCATACACAAAAAATATTTTATTTCAAATAACAATTTTTCCTCTATATAATCAGTACTTTTCAATACAGTATCCGCATAATCAATCACCTTAGCATAATCTTTTTGTTTTTCATATAATTCAACCATTGTTTTTAAATATTGTGACGGAATCATATACTTATTATCTATAGCATGATTTTTCAATAAAGATTGTTTTAATTTAAATAGATAATCTGGAATTTCCAATTCTTCATATTGATATTTATCTAAAAAATCAACTACATATTCATTCAGTTTATCTTTATACTCATCAGACAGTTCGTATTCTCCTCTAGTAATATAATCTTTTATTGAACTGTTTATCTTTATATATTCTTTAGCAATACCAACAAATTCTATAATTCCATTTATATAAAACTGATTTATTTTTTCTTTTACAAATGTTTCATTCTTTAATATAGTCTGTAATGACTGATACGACACCATATCAATTTCAGCTAAAAATCTTAAGAAATCTATTCCTCCTTCTATATCACTTAAACCCTGCAGTACTTGTGAAATCATTTCTGAATCATAATTTTCTATTTCAGCTGAAAAGTCATATGCTCTCTCTTCTCCATATTTAATAATTAATGAACATGCAAATTTTACTTGTTCAGGGAACCCATGTAACATACCAATATAATTTTTATATGCCTCTTTACTTAAAGTAATTTCTTCTAATAATAAATATTTCTGCAACAACCCTCCACACTCCATTTTATTAAGTGGCGGAACATTTACAATAAAAATTTCTTCATCTCTTATTGGTACTCTTATCCTAAATTTTGATGCTATTCCTAATACTGTTCGATTTTTTTCCTTCATCATCCTAAGAGATTCAATAAACCAATCACAAATAATTCCATCATGTGTTATTATGCATCCTTTATCTTCTATTATGATTGTTTCATGATTTATTGCAATATCATCCAAAAGACTCGCTAATATTTTACATTTATCAGGTATCTTCTTTTTCATAAAACCAGTTATATCTATTTTTTCTGAAAATCCTAAATCATTAATAAATATAATTAAATCTTCAATACCTTCATACATTCCCAATTCAATCAAAGATGTTTGATCATTCTTTTCAATAATATTGGCTTTAACAAAGCAATGTCTCAACAAACTTTTTCTTCCTATTTTAGGCAGTCCTGCTGCTATATATGCTAGCACTGTATCCTTACTATAATCATATTTTCGTTCTTCAAACTCATTAATTTCTTTATTCCTTCCAACAAAAATATTATTTCTCTTTTCAATTTTAGGATTTAACTGCCACGCAATATCTACTATCCTTTTTCTGATTAACTGTGTTGCTTTCGTAGGTTTAGGTATGTATTTTAAATTATAATCTTTAATCCAATCTGGAATATCTTTGTCATCCCATTTCAAATCTGCTTCAATAACAATCGGATATATTCTTTTTATTACTTCTTTACCTAACAACTCTTTAGATATCATTAATTCTTTTTTTACCCACTCAGACTCTAATGCCTTTCGAGATAAAAAAACCACGAATAAATCTGTACCTTTTAAACTTTTCCCAATTTCCTCCATAGATTTCATTCCCGATTCGAATGTATATTCATCATAATATATACTATGTTCATCTAAATGTTTCTGTAATTGGTCTGCAACAATTCTTACATATCGTTCTTTATCAGAACTACTATGTGACAAAAATATATTCGGCATAACTTTCTCCTCTTTCGTTATTTTCTGCACAATTTATACACTTTACTCATGGATTTCTAATGGCAAACCATCCGGGTCATGGAAAAATGTCATTTTCTTTCCGGTATAATCATCCAAGCGTATCGGCTCTGTTTCTATTCCTTTTGCATTAAGTTCTTTAACCGCATCGTCAACGCTTTTTACCTTAAATGCCAGATGCCTCAAGCCAAGTGCTTCCGGGCAATTCACACGAGCCGGAGCATCCTTTATAATAAATAACTCAATCTCCTGTTCTCCACAAGCTAAATCTATTTTATAATCATCTCGTTTCTTTCGATAATTTTCCCGGATTATCTTAAACTCCAATAAGTCTACATAAAAATGTTTGGATTTCTCGTAATCGCTACCTATAATTGCAATATGATGAATTGTATCAAACATTATTTATCCTCCATCGTTTTCCTTTCATTTTTTTATAAGTTTATCACAGTAAGATTTTTATGAAAATACATTAATTCTCTGTTTTCTTCAATTCTCCATACAATCTGAAAATAAATTCCATATCTAATACGTTTTTCCCCTCTCGTTCACTATTTCCTATATAAACATGCTCTGCCTGATCTATCAGCTCTTGCATCACTTTTTTATCTTGTAAAGCCGTTTCTCCATCGCTAAGCAACCAGATACACCCCATCTGCATTTTAATCACAGCATCCATACTTGGTAACGTTTCAATCTTTATATTACACCCTGAAATCTGTGCAAATTGAATTACTCGTTTTGTAATATTCTTAAACCAGCAATACTTTTCTGGATTCACAATCCGATATGTCTGTTTTTCTTCTCTCTCGGCATTTCGAATAATATTTTGCAACTCCATATCACTTTCCTTTTGTTCTAATGCCCTCTCTTCTTCACTCAGTTCTGCATCGTGTTTTTCCATTGCTGCCTTCATCTGAGCAAGCCATTTTTCCTGCTCATCATAATAAAAGTGTTCTATTTTCACCTATGTAATCCCCTTTACATATTTTAAATTTCATGTTTATTATACGGTGTATATATTCACCATGCAAATATACAAAAAATTTCAAATAAATTTTGTACCATTAGTCTATATTTTTTTCAAATATATTATATATCATTGTAGCATACATACCAACATAGATAAATACAAAACAAACCGCAGACGATACTTATCTGCGGTTCACTTATTTTTATTTAGTTTTTGCCCTTTATGCTCTTTATCATATAATTAATAGGATACCCAATCACATATGCCATTGCTCGAACCAACAACCACACTGCAATAAAACTGCCTATCAAACTTCCAAAAATCACACACAATGCCATCATTCCAAGTATTCCTGATAAATCCCAATGCCACGGAATGATGAAAAACATATATGGGATTCCTACCGGAACACCATATACCAACATCAGCCGGAACCAGTCAATTTCTCCATCTACCAGATACAGATACTTTCCAAGCCATCCGATCAATGCCAGCACAGCTATCATCAATACCCCTTTATACATAAAATTTTTAAATGTCATGCACCCTTTGCCCCTTCCATATATTCTGAGATCACCTTTTGTAAAACATCATCAAATCTTAAAATTACTTCGATCCGTTTTTTATCATACACATACACCGTATCAATCATTGTATCCACAATCTCTTTTGTCAGCTTTCCTCTTTCTATCTGTGCATCTAATTGTTGTGCTGCCGTTCTTATCCGGCTTCTGTATCTTTCTTCTTCAATAATCGTACTCGCAAGTTCTTTTTGTTCGGATTGTATTTTTTCAATTTTCTCTGTCAGCTGATTCTTCACTATTATGTATTTTTCTCTGCTAAGTACACCTTCTGCATAAGCTTCATACTGATGGATACGTTCATTTTTTAATTTTTCCAGTTCCGATTCCAACACCCTTTGTTGTTTTTTCCCTGTAAAACTATTATCCGTATACTTTTCTTCGGATTCTCTTTGCACTGAATCCAATATCCTTAGTATCCTTTTTAAGGAGTACCAGATATGCCCCTCTATCACAGATACCGGATATGCATCTTCAGGACAATTAGAATATCTTCCTGCCTGAACTTTATGGGGACAATATATTTTTGGATGAATACCGCCATCTGTATAAGCTAATGCCCTGTGGCAGTTTCCACACCGCACTTTTCCTTTCAGAAGAAAGTCTTTCGCACCACGATATTCTGGCCTTGTCATAAACATAATAGATGCACTTGCCACTTCATACTCTTCTTCCGTAATGATTGGTGGATTGATATTCTTCCGGATAACGACATCTCGTTCTGCTGTCTTTCTTGTTACTTTACTTCCAACTGCTACTGTATGCCGCCTTCCCATAACTAAAGCACCTGTGTACTCAAACCTTCCAAGAATTGTACGGATCATCCCGGTATCCCAAACAACTTCCTTATCTGGCATTTTATAATTCCCCTGCCGCAGCAATCCGTTCATCTGATTATATTTTCCAGGTGTCGGCACCTTCTGCTCGTTCATGTAATAGCAGATCTGAGAAGTATTGCAGCCTTCCATCGCTTTATCAAATATCATACGGACATATTTACCTGCTACCGGATCTATTTTCCAGCATCCATGCTCTTCATCTTTTAAATAACCAAATGGAGGTTTCGAGCCTGTCCATTTTCCATTCTTCCATTTCACTTTTAAGGCACTCTTTAACTTTTTGGATATATCCTTGCTGTAAAGATTGTTGACAAGATTATTGATCGCCATATCTAATCCCATCGTTCTTCCTATGTACTCTTTACTGTCATAATTATTGTTCAATGAAATAAATCGGATTCCCAGGAGTGGGAACACTTGCTCCAGATAATCTCCAACTCCAATATAATCTCTCCCAAATCGAGAAAAGTCTTTTACGATGACGGTATCTATTTTTCCTGCCTTCGCATCTTCTATCATTTTCTTAAATGCCGGACGGTCAAAATTCGTTCCGGAATATCCATCATCCACATATTCTATGTATTCATCACTCATGTCTTCTCTGTCAGTGATAAAATTGACAAGAAGCGATCTCTGGTTGTCAATGCTGTTGCTTTCATCTTTATTTTCTTTCCCTAAATCTCCATCTGCTATAGAGAGTCTTAAATACAATCCATTAGCCAATCTGAACACCTTCCATTTCTTCTGCTATCTGCTGGAATTCATCCTTACATTTGAAGCACACATGGATACTCCCATTTGCATATACTTCTATATATTCCACCAGTTCCTGTACAAGTGCCTCATTATATTCTCTTTTATCCAGATATTTTTCCATATGATTTACCATATCCATATATCGGTTTGCTTTCTTTTCCAAGATCCTTTGATTCTGTTCTTGTACCTGAAGCTCTTCCCGGAGATTTTGGAGTTCCCCTATATAGCGTTCCTTCATCATATCAAAATCATCTTTATCCACAATACCTGCTACATAATCTTCATATAGTCTTGTATTGCGTTCTTCCGTCTGTGCGATCTTACGCTCCAATGTCCTTACCTTTGCCGCTGCTTTATAAAAAATACTGTTTTCTTTTGTTGCACTTTTCATTTTCTGCAAAAGCAATTTTCTGTCACACATACTCTTGATCAAAATCTGAATCTGATCCATCACAAGGATCTTGAGTAAGTTTCCTTCTATCAAATTTCTGGAACATTGTTCATTCCCACAATAGTAATCGCTTCCCATTTTTTCATTGGTCGTATAATTATGGGTATATCGTCTGAAATACATAACGTTTCCACACTCGCCACATCGGACCATTCCCGGAAAACTATCCTGATACTTTTCTCTGTCCTTCATACATCTGGACTGGCGTTTCTTCGTTACCTTATGAATCTCTTCTCTGCTTTCCTGCAATTCCTCATAATCATCCCTCGCAACCAGCGGAGTATGCATATCTTTCTGCACATCCCAATCTTCTGGTACTGTACGATACTGTTTCACTCCTTTGTACAAAGATTGTTTCAATTTTCCTGTGACAATATCTCCTGTATAGGTTGGATTTTCTAATATTTTTCTGACAGTTCCTCCATTCCACTTTGTCTCCTCAAGTGGCACTCTTGCTATCTTTCTTTTTTCTTTCTGTCCGGGTGTCGCAATTCCCAACAGGTTCAGCCTGTCAGCAATTTCTCTTTTACTGACTCCCAGCAATGTCCATTGGAATATCATACGCACAACCGGGGCAACCGTTTCATCTACGACCTGTCTTGTTTTATCCTCAGAACGGACATAACCAAATGCAACCTTAGATAACGTAATATTTCCGTTCCGCTTTTGTGCTTCCTTTGCCGCCAGGATTTTTTTAGACATATCCTTTGCATACATGGCATTTACCATGTTTTTGATGGGAACACTTATATTTTCCCTGTCCTCTTTTCTGGAGCTATCATAATCATCCGTAATCGCAATAAAGCGTACATTTAACTTTGGCAATATAGTCTCCAGGTAATAGCCTGTTTCCAGATAGTCTCTGCCGAATCTGGATAAATCTTTTACAACGATACATTGCACCTTTCCAGAACGAACATCTTCCATTAATCTCATAAATCCGGGACGTTCAAAATTTGTACCTGTAAATCCATTATCAATGTATACCTCTTCCAGTCTCAGATCCGGATGTTCTTCTATAAATCTTTCTACAAGCATCTGCTGCACAACTAATGTTTCATCCATTTCATTTCCTCCGTTTTCAACAGACAGACGAATATACGCAGCCGTATCCAGTAAGTTTTCTTTTTTGACAACCGTTTGTATATTAGATTCTACGTTTCTGTTTTTTCTGCTCTTTCTTGCCATCCCTATTCCTCCATCCATTCTGCAGGAAAGTATTTTTTCCATTCCTGTTTGGATAAACATACCTGTACTTCTTTAAAATCTCTTATCAATACTTTCTCAATCCATTTATTGATATGCTCTGGCTGTAGTTCTTTCGGGAGCTTCTCCTTCTTAAAAGTCTCTAACCATTCATTTTTATTGCTATATGCTTTTTCAATAACGGATACCTCTTCCATAAGTTCACTGAAATCTCCATCATACATACGAAGCTGATTCCGTATTTCTTCTTTTCCTGCCAGATATTCTTCTTCATTGATTTTTCCTGTCTGGTAGTTCTGATATAATGGAATACGCTCTTTTTCCACTTGCTCCATCTCTTCAAAGATTGTCCACGCTCTTTGTGAATACTGCTTCAACCATTTATATTTTTCTGATTCTGCTTCTCTGGCTGACAGTTTCTTTTTTATCTGTTCCGCCAGTTCCATTTCTCTTTGTATGGCTTTTCTTACTTCAGCAATCACGATTTCAAAAGAAATGTAGGTACTTTTATCTCTTGGAAGCTGATTTGTCCCACTTGCAAAAAGAAAAACCGTTTCCCCCGTTTTAAAATTTCTCTGTGATATTTTTCTTCCTGTCTCGGCATCAAATATCTTTTTTACAAATAATCCCCTTTTACCTGTTCTTACTTTCCTTGGCTTTTTTCTCTTATCGAGAATCTCCTGCACTTTTTCAAATATGCCTTCTTCCAAAATTGGAGCTATAGGAAGTGTACAGATTTTTTTGTTGATCGTCTTTTGCCAGTAGCCAGCATACGCTGTGCATCTAAGGATTCTCTTTACAGAGCAGAATAACCATTTATTCTCATATGCCGGCCATACCTTATGACCGACCCGTGCATTATGCACCATCGGAGATTCTATTCCACTGTCATTTAAAATTTTCACGATATTTGTAAGCAGCATACCACCTAATACCATCTGAAAGATCTCCCGCACAACAACTGCCGCTTCTTCATCAATAAGCAATTCTCTGCGGTCATCAGAAAGAATGTAGCCATACTTTTCATCATGCACGGTATAAAGCCCCTCCAGCTGTTCTTTGACTGCATACTCTCTCATTCCTTTTAACTGAACTGCTTCATACCTTGCTTTCTTTATATATTCATATAATTCTTCTTTCGTTTTTTCAATGCTGATAAATTCATCCTGTACAACTGCAAAATGTATTCCTGCCGGGACAAATGTTTTTACTAAGACATCATCTGCACAGGATATTGTCCTGCCACATCTGTCAATGCTGTCTACAACTACCATATCAAATTTGCGGTTGATCCCATCTTTTGTCAGTTCTTCAAAAGCTGTGTTCTCTTCTGTATCTTTTTTCCTGTCACAATACTTTGCAGATAATATCCATCCCTGTTTTTTCAGGTATTCCTGTATATGCTGGTCCTGCTGTTTTATAATATCTGCCGGAATCTTTCCGTCCTCTTTACAGGAAGTCGTTCTGGTATAACTTACGCACCGCATACAAATTCTCCTTTCCGTTCCTGTCTCTCACGTATGATCTGCACTGCTTCTATCATTTCCTGCATCTCGTCACTATACTTGAACTGAATTTCAATCTGCTCCTTACTGTACACAATGATCTGCTCTATCAATGTAACAACTGCTTTCCGGTCAAGGCTTTGGATATTTTTATATTTTTTGAAATCCTCTATCCATGGATGTATCCGTTTTTCTTCCGCAGATAACTTTTCTTTCTTCTCTTCCGTTTCCTGTTTTGCCTTTTCTGCTTTCTGCATCTTCTCTGTGAATCTCTGATTATATTCATGGTACTCTTCTCTGCTGACAATACCGTCTACCATATCCTGATACAGTCTCGCCTTTAAGTCTTTATATCTTTCCACTTCCTCATAAAGTGCCATTAACTGCTGTTCTAATGACCGGTTCTCCACTTTCTTGTAAGCATCCATTCCATTTTTCTGTATGATCTTTTCTGCTTCAATCAATAATGTGATCTGCTTTTTTACAGAATCCAGGACAACTTCATAAAGCATTTTTTCACTGATCAGATGGGAGCTGCATCCCTCTTTGTTCTTATAAGTGGAGCAATGATAATAACAGTATTTTTTTCCTTTCTTCGTTGTGCTTCTCTTGACCATGTTCTCACCACAGTCCCCACAACGTACAAATCCAGAAAACAAATAAACGGATTTTCTTTTCGGAGCGATCCGGGTATCTATTTCCAACAGACTTTGTACATATTGAAAACTCTCTTCTGGAATGATTGCTTCATGTGTATTTTCTACTCGTATCCAGTTTTCTCTTGCGATAGGAGAACTTTTCTTCACCTTATAATTGATCTTTCGGTTTTTGCCCTGAACCATTGTGCCTATGTAAAGTTCATTCTGCAAAATACGGTTGATGGAAGTGACTGCCCATTTAGGATCAGAACCGGAACGGAATCCGCTGTTATAATTCATCCCCCGGCTTCTCTTATATTCCAATGGCGGCAAAACTCCCATTTCATTTAACTGGGCTGCTATTCTTTGTGAACTGTACCCATCTATTTTCAGATTAAAAATAAGCCGTACAATATCTGCCGCATATTCATCAACAATAAGATGGTTCTTATCTTCTGGATCTTTTAAGTATCCATAAGCTGCAAAGTTACCAATAAACTGCCCGTTTTTCCTTTTTACATCTAACTGACTTCGGATTTTAATTGAGATGTCCCTGCAATAAGCATCATTGATAAGATTCTTAAACGGAACAATGATCTGATCTGCATCATCCGATCCTGCAGCACTGTCATAATGGTCTGTGATTGCGATGAACCGTACACCCATAAATGGAAAGATCTTTTCCAGATACCTTCCTGTTTCAATGTAGTTTCTTCCCAATCTGGATAAATCTTTTACGATGATACAGTTGATCTTCTTCCTTTTCACATCCTCAAGCATCCTTTGGAATGCCGGACGGTCAAAAGCTGACGTTAGATAACGATACTTTTGAAAACACTGGAAAATCAAGGTTTTTCGAGCGACGGACAAGCAGGGTATTGTACTAAAAACTGAATACGACGCAGAAGCGGCGTTTCTTACTCTCTACATGGGAGAACAGGAACGCCGCTTTTTTCATGCCCTTTGTTACGCAGTAGGGGCAGAAAAAGCCTTGCTACAAGCGGTTTTCCGGGCGCGTATCTGGTGCGGAAAGGGATTTATACCTTATCCCCCGAAACCGCGCTTCTACTGCGTAACAAATCCAAAGCAAAGGAGTTATGAACTATGGCAGTTTTCAGAGTGGAACGGAACAAGGGCTACACCGTAATGGGCAACCACCACCTACGCAACAAGGAGCTTTCCCTAAAGGCAAAGGGGCTGTTGTCGCAAATGCTGTCACTCCCCGAAGATTGGGACTACACCTTGAAAGGCTTATCCCTTATCAACCGGGAGAAGATAGACGCTATCCGCGAAGCCATTAAGGAGCTTGAACGCGCCGGGTATATCGTCCGTTCAAGGGAGCGCGACGAGAAAGGACGCTTGCGGGGCGCGGACTATGTGATATTCGAGCAGCCGCAGCCGCCTACGCCGGATTTACCTACATTGGAAAATCCAACATTGGATAATCCAACACAGGAAAAACCTACATTGGAAAAACCTACGTTGGAAAATCCAACGCAATTAAATAAAGATATACAAAGAACTGACTTACCAAAAAAAGAAAAAATAATTACTGATGAACAAAGTACCCATTCCATTCCTATCCTTTCCCCTAACCCCTCTCCTTGCAGAGAAGCGGCTACGCCGCCGGAACGGAAAGGAACGGAAGCGGCAGCACAGAGCGCAGTTGATATATACCGGGAAATCATCAAGGACAATATCGACTACCACATTCTCAAACAGGACATGAAGTTTGACAGTGACAGGCTTGACGAGATTGTAGACCTCATGCTTGAAACCGTATGCACCGCCAGAAAGCGGGTACGGATTGCGGGGGACGACTACCCGGCAGAGCTTGTGAAGTCAAAGTTTATGAAACTGGACGGCGAGCATATCCGCTTTGTGCTTGACTGTATGCGGGAGAACACAACGAAAATCCGCAACATCAAGCAATATCTGAAAGCAGCCCTTTTCAACGCCCCGTCCACTATCGGCAATTATTACACTTCCCTTGTCGCCCATGACATGGCAAGCGGCGCACTGTCACCGAAGAAGCCGCAGTACGGCGACCCGGACTATTATTCATGCAAACCGGGCGAAAGCCTGTAAAACAACAAAAGGAGGATTTTATTATGGCACAGAAAATGACAGGAGCATTGGTATTTGACGAGCGCACCGACCGTTACGACATTCGCTTTGACTTAAACAGCTACTATGGCGGGCTGCATTGTGGAGAATGTTTTGACGTATTCGTGCGGGGCAAGTGGAAGCCGACCCGGATTGAGTACGGCGACAACTGGTATCTTGTGGGTATCAGAGCCGAGGACTTGAACGGGCTGCGGGTGCGTATCTGACCGCCGCCCCATAAAGAAACGCGAAAGGAGGACGCGACAAATTGCAGGACGAAGTAAACGAAAAGACCATAGCCCTTTACATCAAGACCGGGAAGCTGACCGCCCAGACGCTCCAAAAGGCAATGAAAGCCATACTGTCAAAGGGAAAAAAGCAGCTTTCCAAACCGCCACAGGGCAAGCAGAGCTTAAAGCAGCTTATGAAGCAGAACGCGGGCGTTTCCAACATTGAGATTACCGAGGGCAATATCAAAGCCTTTGAGAGTACGGCGAAAAAGTACGGTATCGACTTTGCGCTGAAAAAGGACGCGACGGAAAGCCCGCCCCGCTATCTGGTTTTCTTCAAGGGGCGGGACGCGGACGTGCTGACCGCAGCCTTTAAGGAATTTTCCGCAAAAAAGCTGACACAGGAGAAAAAGCCCTCAATCCGAAAGCTGCTCTCTACCCTCAAAGAAGCTGCACAGGGCAGAAACGCGGAACGGGCAAAGGTCAAGAACAAGGACAGGGAGGTATCGCTATGAAGCCGGAAATCAAGAAGCTGCTTATCTTAAATCTCCCGTATCTGCTCTTTGTCTGGCTCTTTGATAAAGCGGGCGCGGCTGTCCGGCTCTCCCCCGGCGCGGACGCAAGCGCAAAGCTGCTACATCTTGGGGACGGTTTTACCGCCGCCTTTTCCAGTATCGCGCCGAGCTTCCACCCGGCAGACTTAGCTTTAGGCATTGCGGGGGCGGTCATTGTTCGGCTGATTATCTACACCAAAGGCAAGAACGCGAAGAAATACCGCCGCGGGACAGAATACGGTTCGGCGCGTTGGGGCGGGGCTGACGATATAAAGCCATACACAGACCCGGTATTTGAGAATAATATCCCCTTAACGCAGACGGAACGGCTCACCATGAACAGCCGCCCGAAGCAGCCGAAATACGCAAGAAACAAAAATATCCTTGTAATCGGCGGTTCCGGCAGCGGCAAGACCCGGTTCTTTGTGAAACCGTCGCTCATGCAATGTACGTCAAAGGATTTTCCAACGTCGTATATCGTCACTGACCCGAAAGGAACACTGATTTTGGAAACCGGAAAAATGTTGCAGCGGTACAAATACCGTATCAAAGTGCTAAATACGATTAACTTCAAAAAATCCATGAAATACAACCCCTTTGCCTATCTGCGGAGCGAAAAGGACATTTTGAAGTTAGTCAATACCATTATCGCCAACACCAAAGGCGACGGGGAAAAATCCGGCGAGGATTTCTGGGTGAGTGCGACTCGTTCGCAGACGGTAAAAAGTCTGCGCACGAGCAACGGTTTTCCGTTGTTCGGAGAACTGGTAGTTTGATAGGTGGAATGACGGGGTAACGCCCTGAAACGCCTACCCTTGATGGGCGTGCATTAGCTGTAATGGCTGGTGTACGAAGCCCCATGACAAAGGCTGAGAGTAACCGTAACCACTGCCTAAAGTGGTCGAAAGCGGTCTGGAGGCAGACTGTGTTACCTATAAGCCGAGAGTCTATAAGATACCTATGGTTAGAATGTTCGCTTTGGCGGGCGGACTGACGAACCTGCGAATGTACAGGTCTAAAAGAAGACCACGCAGAAATGTGTGGGTGCGTTAATGCGCAGTCGGTGTGGTTTAGTAGAAATTGATCCTACGAACGACCATGCTGTGTTACAGGCACAGGCAAGCCGACAGGTCTATAGTAGGAACCTACGGGTATGTATGAACAGATAGAACTATCGGAACGAGGAAAGGCAGCAGATTCCGCAAGGAATAGTCTGACGAAAAACAATAAGCAGACGAACTGCTGCTGAAAAGTAGTGGTCGAACCTATGATGTGCTTGCGTTATGTGAGCTACGGAGGAATGGCCACAAGTCGGTTGAGATAAGCAGGCATTATTCAATCCAACATAAGGATTCGAGTAAGACCAAAAGGGTCACTTTCGCAAAAAGGAGGTGATGCCTTATGCCAAAGAAAAACAAAACTCTATGTGTAGATGACTTACGTCATGCCGAGTATTACGGTATGCAGCCAGTTTTTGATGAACTCTATCATCGAAGTTTGGAGGGAGAAAATTTTACCGACCTTATGGATTTAATTCTGAGCCGGGACAACATTCTTCTGGCATATCGGAACATCAAAGCAAACGGAGGAAGCTACACAGCAGGAACAGACAACAAAAACATCAGTGACATCGGGTGTTTACCGCCCGAAACAGTTGCAGAGAAAGTGAGGTTTATTGTCACAGGAAGTCAGCACGGATACCGCCCAAAGCCGGTAAGACGCAAAGACATTCCGAAACCAAACGGAAAAACCAGACCGTTAGGTATTCCCTGTATCTGGGACAGGCTGGTACAGCAATGTATCAAACAGGTCATAGAGCCAATCTGCGAAGCGAAATTCAGCGACAACAGTTACGGCTTTCGCCCGAACCGTTCCGTGGAACACGCCGTGCAGAAAACTTACACCATGCTTCAACGCATGAACCTGCATTATGTGATTGAGTTTGATATAAAAGGATTTTTCGACAACGTAAATCACAGCAAGCTAATGCGGCAAATATGGGCAATGGGAATACACGACAAGCAGTTGATTTTTATTATCAAGCGGATTCTGAAAGCACCGATTAGAATGCCAGACGGCACTACACTCATTCCAGACAAAGGCACTCCGCAAGGCGGTATCATTTCACCGTTGCTTGCCAATATCGTGCTGAATGAACTGGACAAATGGGTTGAGAGCCAATGGCAGAACCACCCTCTTGTAAAGGAATACGGGTATGAGAGGAAAATCAGAAACTCGATTACTTTTGACCGGAGCAAGGCATTCCTCAAAATGAGGAAAACAGGGTTGAAAGAAATGTATATCGTGAGATATGCAGATGATTTCAGAATTTTCTGCCGGAATAAAGAGGACGCTTTGAGAACGAAAGAGGCTGTAACGGCATGGATAACCGAGAGGCTGAGGTTGGAGGTATCGCCAGAGAAAACAAGGATAGTCAATGTTAGAAAACGCTATTCAGAGTTTCTTGGGTTTAAGATACGAGTCAGACCGAAAAGCAGGAAGTACATCGTGCAATCTCATATCTGTGACAAAAAGTTGGAACTGGAAAGGCAAAAACTGGTGGAACAGGCGAAACGAATTGCCCGACCTTCAGAGGGAAAAAGACCTTTGGACGAAATACGGCTGTACAATTCAATGGTTCTGGGAATACAGAATTATTTTCAACTTGCCACCTGCATCAGCATTGATTGCAGGAAAATCCACAGACAGGTCATGACAGTTTTAACAAATCGGCTCAATACAGAAACCGGGTGCAGACTTGTTCGAGAGGGCGGCGCAATGACCGAGAGCGAAAAAGAACGGTTTGGAAAGTCGGCAATGATACGGTATGTATCTGGAATCGACCAACCTATCTACCCTATCGCATACATCAAGAACAAGATACCGATGGCAAAGAAAGCGGCGGTTTGCAGTTACACGGTAGAGGGACGGGCATTGATACACACGAACCTAAGTATGAACTCATCTGTTCTATCAGGTTTGAGGAATCAACCGTCTATGGGGCGAAGCACAGAACTTACTGACAGCAGGATTTCACTATTCTCGGCTCAACGTGGAAAATGTGCGCTAAGTGGGGAACTCTTTGAAAATGCGGCTGACATAGTATGCCGGCTGAAAACACCGGCAGAATTGGGCGGCAAGGAACGCTATCGAAATATGATTTTGTTCCATAATAGATTTCTTCCACTCCTGCAAGAGTGTCCTAAGAATGAGCTAAAAGAGATAGCCGACACGCTCAAGGCAACAAAGGAACTGATGTTAAAAGTGAACAGTCTGCGCCAGCAGGCTGGTTTGTCCGCAATAGAAAACTAACATTTCATTTGGTGATTGATTAAATGCTTGTGAAAACAACCGATGGAACGCCGGATGCGGTGAAAGTCGCACGTCCGGTGTGGAGTGGGGGAAAATCCGGCGATAACTTCAAAGGATTACCTATCACTATAAGCGGAAAAGCTCTACTATACCGCACTAATCGGCTATATCTGGTATGAAGCCCCGGAGGACGAGAAGAACTTCACGACGCTGCTTGAAATGATAAATGCGTCGGAAGCCCGCGAGGACGACGAGGACTTCCAGAACCCGGTTGACCTCATGTTTGAACGTCTGGAAGAAAAAGACCCGGAACATTTTGCAGTCAAGCAGTACAAAAAATACAAACTTGCGGCGGGCAAGACCGCAAAAAGCATACTTATCTCATGCGGCGCGAGGTTAGCCCCATTCGACATTAAGGAGCTGCGGGAGCTTATGGAAACCGACGAAATGGAGCTTGACACCATAGGCGACAGAAAGACCGCCCTTTTCGTGATTATCAGCGACACCGACGACACCTTTAACTTTGTCGTGAGTATTCTCTACACACAGCTATTCAACCTCTTGTGCGACAAAGCAGATGATGAATACGGCGGGCGGCTTCCCGTCCATGTAAGGTGCTTACTTGATGAATTTGCGAATATCGGGCAGATACCGAAGTTTGAAAAGCTCATTGCAACGATACGGAGCCGGGAAATATCCGCGTCAATCATCTTGCAGAGCCAGTCACAGCTAAAGGCAATCTACAAGGACAACGCCGATACCATAGTCGGCAACTGCGACACCACGCTTTTCTTGGGTGGCAAGGAAAAAACGACGCTCAAAGAAATATCGGAGATTTTAGGCAAGGAAACGATAGACAGCTTCAACACGTCCGAAACAAGGGGGCGGGAGCTTTCGCATGGGCTGAACTATCAGAAATTGGGAAAGCAGCTTATGACGGAAGATGAAATCGCAGTCATGGACGGAGGGAAATGTATCTTGCAGCTACGCGGGGTGCGCCCGTTCTTTTCGGACAAATTCGACATAACGAAGCACCCGAAATACAAGTACCTGTCCGACGCAGACCCGAAGAACGCCTTTGACATGGAAAAGCACCTTAAACGCCGCCCCGCCATTGTCAAGCCCGACGAGGTTTTTGACTATTACGAGATTGACGCGGCAGACTTACAGGAGGACGCAGACCATGAGGAAACGTAGCGCAGAGGAAAAACAAAAGCAGCTTGAACGGTTTTTAATGAATGTTGCGGAAGCCGCCGACGCTGCATTATGGGAGTATTGGCGGGAAAAGGAAGCGGAACACCGCCGTTTTGCAACGGAGTATGTCACGCGCCGGGGGGCTTATCCCGCAACAGTGACAGCATGGCAGACCGCCGGGGGACAGGGGAAGCTACACTTCCCCTACGCTGCCTTGCGGCAGCTACCCCTTTGTGAACTTGCGGGAAGCGAACACCTTGCTACGCAAGCTATTCACTTCCCGCAAGTCTGAAAAAAACGTCCGGCAGCACAGCGGGACACAGAAAGGAGCGATTGAAGCAATCACATCTATCCATACCGGCTACATGATACGCGCCCCCACTTTCCGGCGCAGTACACAGCGGCAGGAGCCGCACCCCCTACAACTGAATACCGCCGCGCCGCAGAACTTACGCAGCGCGGGGACAGCCGCCTTTACCAGAGGGCGGTTTTTTTGTGCGGCGGCATATGCTGACCGCCTTTTGTCCGCTTGCCGGACAGCCGCAGACGCGGCAGAAAGGATATATTTATGGCATTTTTCAATAGCGCAGTAGACGTTTTGCAGACCCTTGTTGTAGCACTTGGAGCCGGGCTTGGTATCTGGGGCGTAATCAATCTGATGGAGGGCTACGGCAACGACAATCCGGGCGCGAAAAGCCAGGGCATGAAGCAGCTTATGGCGGGCGGCGGCGTTGCCCTTATCGGCATGACCCTTGTACCGCTGCTTTCCGGGCTGTTCGGTTAAGAAGCGCGGGTAAAGGCTTATGCAGAGCATACTTGACGCGATTAACGAATGGATAAAGGAAATCCTCATAGGAGCCATAAACGGTAATCTGTCAACTATGTTCGGGGACGTAAACGAAAAAGTCGGCACTATCGCCGCAGAGGTAGGGCAGACCCCGCAAGGGTGGAACGCAAATATATTCTCCATGATACAGACCCTTAGTGAGAATGTAATCGTACCCATTGCGGGGCTTGTCATTACCTACGTCCTATGCTATGAGCTTATCAGCATGGTAACGGAAAAGAACAATATGCACGACGTTGACACTTCCATGTTCTTCAAGTGGGTGTTCAAGGCGTTTGTGGCAGTCTACCTTGTGACGCACACCTTTGACATCACTATGGCGGTGTTCGATATGGCGCAGCACGTTGTTTCCGGCGCGGCGGGGGTAATCGGCGGCAGCACAGAGATTGATGTTGCCGCCGCCCTTGCTTCCATGCAAAGCGGGCTTGACGCTATGGAAATCCCCGAACTGCTCTTACTTGTCATGGAAACAAGCCTTGTGAGCTTGTGCATGAAAATCATGTCCGTACTGATAACCGTTATCCTCTACGGGCGTATGATAGAAATTTACCTTTACTGTTCGGTATCGCCTATCCCGTTTGCAACTATGACTAACCGGGAATGGGGGCAGATAGGAAACAACTACCTAAAATCCCTGTTCGCTATCGGTTTTCAAGGCTTCCTCATTATGATATGCGTCGGCATTTACGCGGTTCTGGTAAACAACATGATAATAGCGGACAATCTGCACAGCGCGATATTCTCCCTTGCAGCCTACACCGTTATCCTCTGTTTCTCCCTGTTCAAATCCGGCGCACTGGCGAAGTCGATTTTTTCCGCGCATTAGCGGCGTGTCAAGGGCAGGGTGGAGATTTTCAGAGCGAAGCGGCGAAAATACGACCCGACCTTGACGCGGATAACCCCCATATAATACGGGCGGGCAAAGGGCATAGATTGACCTTTGCCTTGATTACCCTTATGGAAAATTACAGCAACACCAAACCCAGAGAAAGGAGGTTTTCACTTGGCGTATGTACCCGTACCCAAAGACTTATCCAAAGTCAAGACAAAAGTAGCGTTCAACCTTACCAAACGGCAGATTGTATGTTTTGCGGCGGCTCTCCTGTTCGGCTTGCCGCTTTTCTTTCTGCTCAAAGACAGCACAGGCACCAGCCTTGCGTCTATGGCTATGATTGCCGTCATGCTGCCCTGTTTCCTCTTTGCCATGTATGAGAAGCATGGACAGCCCCTTGAAGTGGTGGTGAAGAACATCATTCAGACAAAATTCATAGCCCCCAAAGAACGACCATACAGGACAGACAACTTTTATTCCGTCTTAGAACGGCAGAGAAAACTTGAAAAGGAGGTATCAGCGATTGCAAAAGGAAACACGAAGAAACAGCGCGGCGGGAAGCGCAAAGCCTAACCCGCCCCGCAAGCTCACCCGCGCCGAGAAAAAGCAGATTGCGGAAATCATCAGACAGGCAAAGGGCGACGGGAAAGCGCACACCGCGCAGCAGACAATCCCCTATATCCAGATGTACCCGGACGGTATCTGCAAGGTTACGCAGCGCAAATACTCAAAGACCGTCGCCTTTGAAGATATTAACTATCAGCTTGCACAGGCAGACGACAAGACCGCCATTTTTGAGAACTGGTGCGACTTCCTAAACTACTTTGACGCTTCCGTTTCGGTGCAGCTTTCTTTCATCAATCAGGGGACGCAGCGGGGCGAAGCGGAAAAGGCGGTCAATATCCCGGCACAGGAGGACGCTTTCAATTCTATCCGCACAGAATACCGGGATATGCTGAAAAACCAGCTTGCAAAGGGCAACAACGGGCTTGTCAAGGCGAAGTATATCACCTTTGCCATTGAAGCCGACAGTCTGGGCGCGGCGAAATCCCGCCTTGCCCGTATCGAAACGGACGTGCTGAACAACTTTAAGCTCTTGGGCGTAGCTGCCCGCCCCATGACAGGCTATGAACGCCTTAAAATGCTGCATGGCATTTTCCACCCGGAGGGCGGGCAGTTTTCCTTTGATTTTTCTTGGCTTGCCCCGTCCGGGCTTTCCACAAAGGACTTTATCGCCCCGTCCTCTTTCCGTTTTGGCGAGGGGCGTTATTTCCGCATGGGGCGCAAAATCGGCGCGGTTTCATTCCTTGAAATCCTTGCCCCGGAGTTAAACGACCGTATCTTATCGGATATTCTGGACTTGGAAACGGGCGTTATCGTCAATCTGCATATCCACAGTATCGACCAGACCGAAGCCATAAAGACAATCAAGCGGAAAATCACCGACCTTGACAAAATGAAAATCGAGGAACAGAAAAAAGCGGTACGCAGCGGCTATGACATGGATATAATCCCGTCCGACCTTGCCACGTTCGGCAGCGAAGCGAAGAACCTCTTACAGGACTTGCAGAGCCGGAATGAAAGAATGTTCCTCTTGACGTTCCTTGTGGTGAACATGGCGGACACGAAGCGGAAACTGGAAAATGACGTATTCGCGGCGGCGGGCATAGCACAGAAGAACAACTGCGCCTTAACCCGCCTTGACTACCAACAGGAAGCGGGGCTTATGTCCTCTGTACCGCTTGGGGAGAACCTTATCCCCATTCAAAGAGGGCTTACCACGTCAAGCACCGCTATCTTTATCCCCTTTATCACACAGGAGCTTTTCCAGACGGGCGCGGCTTTGTACTACGGCTTGAACGCCCTGTCTAACAACATGATACTCTGCGACCGCAAGCAGCTAAAGAACCCCAACGGCTTAATCTTGGGTACGCCGGGAAGCGGGAAATCCTTTGCCGCCAAACGGGAAATGACAAACGCTTTCCTCATTACAGACGACGACATTATTATCTGCGACCCAGAAGCAGAGTATTTTTCCCTTGTGCAGCGGCTTGACGGGCAAGTGATACGGTTATCGCCTACGGGCAAGGGCATTGACGGGAAGCCCCAGTATGTGAACCCTATGGATATTAACCTCAACTATTCCGAGGACGACAGCCCCCTTGCGCTGAAATCCGACTTTATCCTCTCCCTCTGCGAGCTTGTCATAGGCGGTAAGGAGGGCTTGCAGCCTGTCGATAAGACCGTCATTGACCGCGCTGTTAGGAACGTGTACCGCCCTTTCCTTGCAGACCCCGACCCGGAGAAAATGCCTATCTTGGGCGACCTCTACGACGAGCTTTTGAAGCAGCCGGAGCCGGAAGCGGCGCGTATCGCGGCGGCATTGGAGCTTTACGTTTCCGGGAGCCTTAACGTATTCAACCACCGTACCAACGTGGAGCTGAACAACCGCCTTGTCTGCTTTGACATCAAGCAGCTTGGGAAGCAGCTCAAAAAGTTAGGTATGCTCATTGTGCAGGACCAGGTATGGAACCGCGTCACCGTCAACCGGGCAGAAAGGAAATCCACCCGGTATTTTATGGACGAATTTCATCTTCTCTTGAAAGAGGAACAGACCGCCGCCTATTCCGTTGAAATCTGGAAGCGTTTCAGAAAATGGGGCGGCATACCCACAGCCATTACGCAGAATGTCAAGGATTTGCTTGCTTCCCGCGAAGTGGAGAATATCTTTGAAAACTCTGATTTTGTCCTCATGCTCAATCAGGCGGCGGGCGACCGGGCTATCCTTGCAAAGCAGCTCAACATCTCCCCGCAGCAGATGAAATATGTCACCCACACCGAAGCGGGCGAGGGGCTTATCTTCTACGGGAACGTGGTGCTGCCCTTTGTAGACCGCTTCCCGAAAGACACCGAGCTTTACCGGGTAATGACGACGAAGCCGGAGGAAGTAGGCGAAGCATGAACGGGCTGAAAACTGACACCATCATCAACCGCGACGCGCTCTATGCCTTGCGGGAGCTTCCAGAGGAAAGCGTACACTGTTGCGTCACAAGCCCGCCCTACTATGCGCTTAGAGATTATGGGCTTGATATGCAGATTGGGCGGGAGGACACGCCGGAGCAGTACATTGACAGGCTGACCGAGGTTTTCCGCGAGCTGCGCCGGGTACTGCGTTCTGACGGTACGCTCTGGCTGAATATCGCGGACACTTACTGCGGCACAGGAAATAAAGGCTACCATGCAGACCCGAAGAACCCGAAAGGCAGAAACGGACAGCAGATTGCAAGAAACAACCGCGTTTCCGGCTGCAAACAAAAGGACTTAATCGGTATCCCTTGGCTTTTAGCCTTTGCCCTACGCGCTGACGGGTGGTATTTACGGAGCGACATTATCTGGCAGAAAGAAAACCCCATGCCGGAGAGCGTGAAAGACCGCCCTACCCGCTGCTATGAACATATCTTTCTGCTTACGAAGTCAAAGAAATATTTCTATGACGCAGCCGCCATAGCCGAGCCGTTAGCCCCCACAACGGCGGCGCGGTACCGCACCGGGCGCAGCGCGGGACAGAAATATGCGGACGAAATACCCGGACAGGGGAAAGTACAGGGGCTTAACCGGGCGCGAAGCGGCAGCTACTACGACGAAGCCCTCATGCCGACCATGCGGAACAGGCGGGACGTGTGGCTTATCAATACCGTTCCCTACAAGGGCGGGCATTTCGCCGCGTTCCCGCCAAAACTTGCCGAAACCTGTATCAAGGCGGGCTGTCCGAAAGGCGGCGTTGTGCTTGACCCCTTTTTCGGCAGCGGCACGACGGGGGCAGCCGCAAGGCAGCTTGACAGGCATTATATAGGCATTGAGATAAACGCCGAGTATTGCGCCCTTGCAAGGGCGCGGATTGGAGGGACAGAAAAATAAAACAGTATCGAGCGCGTGAGAAAGTCACGCAGAAAATGACCCGCGAGGGGGCTGTCGAGGTAAACGCCGCCACCGGGAAAAAGAAACGTATCAGCAAGCGGATAAGGGACGCGGACTTTGCAAAGACCGAAGCACCGCAGCCGCCGGAACAGGCAGCGCAGCCCCTACCGGGCGGCGCAACTTCCCCGCCCTTAACCGACACGCCGCCACTTCCCCATGCGCCGGGGGCAGAACGGGAACAGGACACCGCCGCAGCCGAGCGCGTCTTGGAGCGTATCGACGGGGCGCGTACCAGAAAGGCGAGCAAAAAGGCGGCGAGGAAAGCACAGGCAGAAGCCACAGCAAAAGAAAAATCTTCCCGCTTGCAGTTTACCGACGAGGAACGGGCAACGCCGGAGCTTGAAAAGTATATCCGAAAATCGGACAAAGCAGCCGACCGTCTGGACGCGGCAAAGGCGGCTATCCCCAAAGAAAAGAAACTTGTACGGGAGCGCACCTTTGACGAAGCTACCGGGAAAGGCAAGACCCGCCTACGCTTTGAGGAACGGGAAAAGCCCATAGGAAAGAATAAGCCCCACAATAACCCGCTATCCCGCCCCGCACAGGAAGCGGGTATTTTCGTCCACAACAAGATACATTCCGTTGAAAAGGACAATTCCGGCGTTGAGGGGGCGCACAAATCCGAAGAACTGGCAGAGCGCGGCGCAAAGTACGGGGCGAGGAAAGTCAAGGAGGGCTACCGCAGCCACAAGCTGAAACCCTACCGGGCGGCGGCAAAGGCAGAGAAAGCGGCGTTCAAGGCAAATGTGGATTTCCAGTACCACAAAGCCTTACATGACAATCCGCAGATTGCGAGCAATCCCCTTTCCCGCTTCATGCAGAAGCAGCAAATCAAGCGGCAGTATGCAAAGGCAGCGAAAAAAGGGGGCGCAGCCACAGCAAAAAAGGCAGCGGAGAATACAAGGAAAGCGGCAAAGAAAACCGCCGAGGAAACCAAACGGGCAATCGCTTTTGTAGGGCGGCACCCGGCGGGCGTATGTATCGCCGTTGCCGCGCTGCTCTTATTCATCATGGTATCGGCGGGGCTTTCCTCTTGCGGCTCCATGTTCTCCGGCTTGATGAACGGCATACTTGGGACTTCCTACACGTCGGAGGACAGCGACCTTGTGGCGACGGAGAACAATTACGCCGCAAAGGAAAACGAGCTTCAGCAGCAGATTGACAATATCGAAAGCACCCACCCCGGCTATGACGAATACCGCTATGACCTTGACAGTATCGGGCATAACCCCCATGAGTTAGCGTCCTACCTCACCGCCCTTTTACAGACCTACACCCCGCAGAGCGCACAGGCAGAACTAAACCGCGTCTTTGCCATGCAGTACACCTTGACGCTGACGGAAGAAACGGAAATCCGCTACCGCACAGAAACAAGCACCGACCCGGAAACAGGGGAAACGACCACCGAGGAAGTACCCTACGAGTACCATATCCTTAATGTGAAGCTGACGAACAAGCCCATTTCCGAGATTGCGGAGGAACTTCTAACGCCACAGCAGCTTGAAATGTACCGCGTCTATCTGGAAACAAGCGGAAACAAACCGCTGATTTTCGGCGGCGGCTCCCCCGATATGGGCGCGTCCGAGGATTTAAGCGGCGTACAGCTTGTAAACGGCACACGCCCCGGCAACACCGCCGTTGTAGACCTTGCAAAGCGGCAAGTCGGCAACGTGGGCGGGCGACCCTTTTGGAGCTGGTACGGATTTAACAGCCGCGTGGAATGGTGCGCCTGTTTCGTTTCATGGTGCTACAATCAAGCCGGAAAGAGCGAGCCGCGCTTTGCCGGGTGCCAGTCACAGGGCGTACCCTGGTTCCAGTCACGCGGGCAATGGGGCGCGAGGGGCTATGAGAATATCGCCCCCGGCGACGCTATCTTTTTCGACTGGGACGGGGACGGGAGCGCAGACCATGTGGGGCTTGTTATCGGAACGGACGGGGAGCGCGTCTATACCGTCGAGGGCAATTCCGGCGACGCCTGCAAGATAAAGAGCTACCCCGTCAATTACTCCTGTATCAAAGGCTATGGGCTGATGAACTGGAATTAACATATTTTTGAGCAAAGAAAGGAGAAATTTATTTATGGCTATGAACAAAATTGAACGTATCGACAGGGAGATTGCAAAGACCCGCGAGAAAATCACCGAGTACCAGAACAAATTAAGGGGGCTTGAAGCGCAGAAAACCGAAGCGGAAAACCTGCAAATCGTACAGCTTGTGCGCTCCATGCGCCTTTCCCCGCATGAGCTTTCCGCTATGCTTTCCGGGGGCGGTATTCCGGGCATGGAAGCCGCGCCGGGCTACCCCGCAGAACCCGCAGACCATGACACCGAAGAAATGGAGGACACCGAGAATGAATAAGAAAATCCTTAGAACCTTGACCGCACTTTGCGCCGCCCTTGTACTTATGGGCGGCTTTTCCGTCACCGCTTTTGCACAGACCCCGGAGGGAGAGGACGACACCAACGACAGCGGCGTTGTCTACGAGGAACCCCAAAAGGAAGAACCCCTTACCCCGGACGGGAACGCGACCCTTGTAGACGATTTCGGCGGCAACAAGCAGCTTATCACCGTAACGACCAAAAACGGCAATTACTTTTATATCCTCATTGACCGGGACGACGAGGGCGAGGACACCGTACATTTCCTTAATCAAGTGGACGAAGCCGACCTCTTAGCACTTATGGAGGACGGAAGCACCGAAGCAGCCCCGCCCGCCGTTTGCAGTTGCACCGATAAATGCGAAGCCGGAAAGGTAAATGTGAGCTGCCCTGTCTGCAAGGACAACATGACCGCTTGCAGTGGCAAGGAAGCGGAGCCGGAAACCGAGAAACCAACAGAGCAGCCCAAAGAGAAAGGCAATACAGGCGGGCTTGTGCTTTTCCTTGTCGTGGCACTTCTTGGCGGCGGGGGCGCGTTCTATTATTTTAAGTTTATGAAGCCAAAGCAGAACGTCAAGGGCGACACCGACCTTGAAGATTTCGATTTTGACGATTACGACGAGGACGAGGGGGACGGGCTTTCTGATGAAGAACAGGAGGACGAGGAAGCATGAGGCTTTTCACCGAAAATCCTTTGGAAAAAATGATGGTACAAAGACCCACCGGGCGGCGTGACAGTGCGCCGCCCGTTCCAAAATCCCCGGCGTGTGTGCGCTGCCCTTATAAGGCGCAATCCCCCTGTATCGGCTATTGTCTGAAACAGGCACAGGAGAAGAAGCACACCGCGCCGGAACGCTGAAAGGAGGATTTTTTCATGGCACTTAGACTTGTGATTGCAGAAAAGCCGAGCGTGGCGCAGACTATCGCCGCCGCGCTTGGCGTTAAGGAAAAGAAAGACGGATATATCGAGGGCGTCGGCTACCTCATTTCATGGTGCGTCGGGCATTTGGTACAGCTTGCGGAAGCTGCCGCCTACGGGGAGCAATATAAAAAATGGAGTTTTGACAGCTTACCCATTCTGCCGGAGGAATGGCAGTACGCCGTTGACCCGGACAAGGGGAAGCAATTCAAGACCTTAAAAGAGCTTATGCACCGCGCCGACGTTTCCGAAGTGGTGAACGCCTGCGACGCGGGGCGCGAGGGAGAATTGATTTTCCGCTTTGTCTACGAAGCGGCGGGCTGCAAGAAGCCCATGCGCCGCTTGTGGATTTCCTCAATGGAGGACGGGGCGATTAAGGCGGGCTTTGCTTCCCTCAAAGACGGGCGGGACTACGACGCGCTCTTTGCGTCTGCCCTCTGCCGCGCAAAGGCTGACTGGCTTATCGGCATTAACGCCACCCGGCTTTTCTCCTGCCTGTATGGAAAGACCTTGAACGTGGGGCGCGTCCAGACCCCGACCTTAAAAATGCTCACCGACCGGGACGCGGCTATCTCCCATTTCCAGAAAGAAAAATATTATCATGTTCGCCTTGATTTATCCGGCGCGGAAGCGGCAAGCGAAAGGATTTCAGACAAGGCAGAAGCCGACGCGCTGAAAGGGGCTTGCGAAACAGAAACGGCGGTATGCGTTTCCCTTACCAGAGAGAAGAAAACCGCAGCCCCGCCGAAGCTCTTTGACCTTACCTCTTTGCAGCGGGAAGCGAACCGCATTTTCGGCTACACCGCGAAACAGACCCTTGACCTTGCACAAGCCCTTTATGAAAAAAGACTGCTTACCTATCCGAGGACGGACAGCAGCTTTCTTACTGACGACATGGGCGGCACCGCAGCGGGCATTATCGCGCTGCTTTGCGAAAAGCTCCCCTTTATGGCGGGCGCGGACTTCACGCCGGAGGTTGCAAAGGTAACAGACAGTAAAAAAGTATCAGACCACCACGCAATCATTCCCACTATGGAGCTTGCAAAGGCTGACCCGGACGCGCTGCCGGAAAGCGAGAGAAATATCCTCACCCTTGCGGGGGCGCGTCTGCTCCTTGCCACCGCCGAGCCGCATATCTTTGAAGCGGTTACGGCGGTTTTCTCATGCGCCGATACGGAGTTTACGGTGCGGGGAAAGACTGTTATTTCTGACGGTTGGAAAGAGATGGAACGCAGATACCGGGCGACGCTGAAAGATAAGCCCGAAGCGGAGGACGGGGAAAATGCAGACGTGACGCTGCCGGAGCTTTCCGAGGGACAGGGCTTTCCTAACCCCGCCGCAAAAGTAACGGAGCATATCACAACGCCGCCGAAGCCCCACAGCGAAGCAAGCCTTTTGTCGGCTATGGAACGCGCCGGGAACGGGGACACCGACCCGGACGCGGAACGCCGGGGGCTTGGCACTCCCGCCACCCGCGCCGCCGTCATTGAAAAACTGGTAAAGGGCGGCTTTGCAGAGCGCAAAGGCAAGCAGCTTATCCCCACGCAGAATGGAGCCGCCCTTGTATCAATCTTGCCGGATATGCTCACTTCCCCGCAGCTTACCGCAGAATGGGAAAACAATCTGACGCAGATAGCAAAGGGAGCCGCAGACCCCGGCGAATTTCTGTCCGGCATTGAAGCTATGGCGCGGGAGCTTGTGCGGACACACGCCGCAGCACTTGACGGGAAAAAGGATTTGTTCCGGGAGGAAAAGCCCTCTGTCGGCAAATGCCCCCGTTGCGGTTCCCCCGTCCATGAGGGGAAGAAAAACTATTATTGCAGCAACAAAGAATGTGCCTTTGTCATGTGGAAGAACGACCGCTTTTTCGAGGAACGCAAGACCGCTTTTTCCGCGAAGATTGCCGCCGCGCTCCTTAAATCCGGCAAGGCAAATGTAAAGAAGCTCTACTCCCCGAAAACAGGCAAGACCTACGACGGAACTATCGTTCTGGCTGACACTGGCGGAAAATACGTCAACTACCGTATCGAAGTACAGAAGAACTAAAAACTTGAATAGCAAGCATAGGAAGCGGGTACCCACTTCCGTAAATCCCCGTTGCGACGCTGACGCGCCGGACGGGGATTTTGCTTGTTGGGAAGTTTCCCAAACCCTCTTTTGCGGAGGGCTTCACCCTCTAAAAATTTTCAAAAATATTTGGCAGAAATGCGGGCGTACCCGTAGTAGACCATGCAGCCAAAAAATGCAGCTTATGACGCTGCCGCAGAGAAAGGAGGTTTTTCACTATGGCAAGTTTACGGGACACCGTAAAGGACTATCAAGACGAGCTTAGGGACGGTATCGCATGGGTGGCGTTCTGGAAACAGGGGCGTTCATGGAACGCGGAATATTTTCATCTTGATATGGACGATACGCTCTACCCGGAGGACAGGAGCCGGTTAGAGGAAATAAAAAGCATTGACCCCGCCGCCGTTATCTTAAACGGCTACTATTGCGGGCATTTAGGCGAGGACATGAGCCTTGACGAGCTGACCGCCGGAGTGCGTTACCACTACGAAAACAGCATGAACGACATTGACGGTTTTATCGGAGCGCATGACGACAGGCTTCCCCCGGAGGTTATCGAGGAAGCGAGGGCAGCCGCCCATGAAGCGGGGCTTCCCTTTTCCGAAAAGCCCTACCGGGACGGGGAGGATTTTAACCCCTATGTATTTGACGGGAGCATGAGCATTGAGGATTTTGAGCTTATGCACCGCATGATTGAAAAAGAAAGGAGCGAACAAATGGCAGAACCGATTTTAAGCGGCTATCTTTCCAATCTTGGGAAGTACACCGAGGGCAGACCCGCGGGCGAATGGGTGACATTCCCCACGACTGCCGAACATCTGAAAGAAGTCTTTGACCGTATCGGGATTGACTTCAAGCACTATGAGGAATGGCATTTCACAGAATTTCAATCCACTATCCCCGGCTTGACGGAGCATTTAAGCGAGTATTCCCACCCCGACGAGCTGAACTATTTAGGGAAGCTCTTGGAAATGCAGTTTGACGACGACCGGGAGAAATTCATTGCAGCCATTGAATACGGCGACCATGCCGACAGCTTACAGGACATTATCAACCTTGCACAGAACCTTGACTGCTACTGGATTTATCCGTCCGTCCACAATGAAGAAGAATACGGGCGTTATCTGGTTGATGAACTGGAAGAACCGGAACTTCCCGAAGAAGCGAAAAAGTATTTCATGTATGAGGAATACGGGCGGGACGCTTCCATTAACGACGACGGTATGTTTACCGAAAAGGGCTATATCTACAACAACCGCAACACCTTTACAGAATGGTACGACGGGCGCGACGTGCCGGAGGAATACCGGGTAACGCCGCAGCCCCCGCAGCCGGAAAGACCCGACCCGTCAAAGGTAGAAATGGACGCAGCCGCGCCGGGGCAGAGAACGGCGCAGACCGCAGAGCAGCCACAGGAGCCGCGCCCGGTTATCCCTATCGTGCTGACGAGCGAGAAGCCCGCCGAAAAGCTCAAAGAGATTACCGACCGTCTGGAACAGGGTATTGCGGAACTCTTTGACAGCGAGCGTTACCGGGAATATCTGAAAGTCATGTCAAAATTCCATAATTACAGCTTCCGAAACACCGTCCTTATCGCCATGCAGAAGCCGGACGCTTCCCTTGTGGCGGGCTTTTCCGCTTGGAAGAACAACTTTGAACGAAACGTGATGAAAGGGCAAAAGGGAATTAAAATCATTGCTCCGTCACCCTATAAAATCAAACAGGAAATGCAGAAAATCGACCCGCACACGCAGAAGCCCGTTATCGGCAAGGACGGGAAGCCCGTCACCGAGGAAAAGGAAGTCACCATACCCGCCTACAAGGTGGTATCCGTCTTTGACGTTTCCCAGACCGAGGGAAAGGAGCTGCCGGACATTGCGGTTGACGAGCTGACAGGCGACGTTGACCGCTACAAGGATTTTTTCGCAGCCCTTGAAAAGACTTCCCCCGTTCCTATCGCCTTTGAGAATATCGAGGGCGGCTCTCATGGCTACTACCACTTGGAGGACAAGCGCATTGCTATCAACGAGGGCATGAGCGAATTACAGACCTTAAAGACCGCTATTCACGAAATCGCCCATGCGAAGCTGCACGACATTGACCTCAACGCGCCAAAGGACGAGCAGCAGCCCCACGTTGACCGCCGCACCCGCGAAGTCGAAGCGGAAAGCGTCGCCTATACTGTCTGCCAACATTACGGGCTTGACACGTCGGACTACTCTTTCGGCTATGTCGCCGGGTGGAGCAGCGGGCGGGAGCTGTCCGAGCTGAAAAGCTCCCTTGAAACGATACGCAGCGCAGCCGCCGAGATTATCAATTCCATAGACGAGAACTTAGCGGAGCTGCAAAAGGCACAGGACAAGGAGCAGACCGCCGGACAGGAGCAGCCCACCAGAGAGGGACAGGAAGCCGCGCCGGAGAAGCCGGAGCCGGAAGCAGCCGCACCGGGAAAATCCGGCGCACAGGAAAAAGCGGGCGCAGCCCCGAAAGAAGCCTTTACCCCGGAAACGATTTACAGAGTGCGCCGGAACCTTTACAGCGACAGCCGGGAAAACAGCTACCTCTTGCAAGCCTATGTGACACAGGAGAACGGGCGGGCGAAAATGGGCGACGTGCTTTATACGGGAACGCCGGAGAAATGCCGCGAGCTTATGGGGCAGCTCAAAAGCGGCGAGCTGACCGAGGGCGACGTGAAGCAGCTTTACGCAAAGGCACAGGAAACGGCGCAGACCGCCGGACAGGACAAAGACACCTTTTCCATTTACCAGATAAAGGGCGGGGACGAAACAAGGGATTTCCGCTTTGAGCCTTACGACCGCCTGCAGGCGGCGGGAAATGTGGTTGACAGGGCGAACTATGAGCTTGTCTATTCCGCGCCCCTTGCGCCGGAAACTTCCCTTGAAGATATTTACACCTGTTTCAATATCGACCACCCCAAAGATTTTAAGGGACACAGCCTTTCCGTTTCCGACGTGGTAGTGCTTCATCAGGACGGACAGGACGCGGCGCATTTCGTTGACAGTGTAGGTTTTCGGGAAGTGCCGGAGTTTTTACAGGAGCAAAAGCAGCTTACCCCGGACGACTTGGAAACGGGCGAAACTGTCAAGACACCGAGGGGGACTTTCCATGTGACCGCCATGAGCCGGGAGCAGATAGAAGCCGCCGGATATGGCTTTCACCACCAGTCGGACGACGGAAAGTATCTGATTATGGGGAATGGGACGCGGGCGTTTGCCGTTGCCGCAGAACAGGCGCAGCGGGACAATCCCTTGAAAACCGCCGAGCAGACCACAGAGCAGAACGGGAACATGATTGACGGTATCATCAACAACACCCCCACCGTTGACGAACTGGAAGCAAAGGTAAAGGCGGGCGAGCAGATTTCCCTTGTTGACCTGGCTAACGCTGTCAAAGCCGACAAGGAGCGCGGCAAGGGAGCGAAGCCGGAAAAGAAACCCTCTATCCGGGCGCAGCTTAGAGCCGACAAGGAAAAGGCACAGAAGAAAAACGCAAAGCAGAAGTCACAGGACTTGGAAAGGAGCTGACCCATGCCGGAACAGAGCAAATTTGAAAACATGGATTTGTTTGCTTCCCTTGAAGCGATTATGAAGCAGAACACAGGCTTTTACCAGAGCGACTTAGACATTGACAAAGAGATTATCGCAAAGGCGGCGGCAAGCCCCCACAGGGAGGACAAAACACTTTTGTGGTTCTGCCGCCCGTCCGGGACGCACTGTTTCCGGGAGCGCGACGTTTTCCTCAAAGACACCGCGCCCCACAACACATGGCGTTTCTACATGGAGCAGACAAGCGACCGCGTTCTTGCCTATGCAATCGAGCTGACGGGAAAGGAGCGCGGGAAAATCAAGGGCAATCTGTACGAACTGGACTACTCTAAACATTATGAGCGCGTCAAGGAAAAGGAGCTGCCCGCCGATACGGTGAAGCTGATTTATGAGCATGGGGAAAGGGTACAGGAAGCCGGGAGATATTTTGACGGAACCCCAGACCCGCAGCTTGGGAAATTTGAACGCTTTGAAGCCGTACCCAACGACCCGGACGCGCTGCAATCGCTCTTACAGGAAGAACGGCGCAGCCGGGAGCAGCTTTCGCCGGGGGATTTCAAAATGCATATCGCAGCTTTGCGGGACGGGCTGATTGAAACGGAAGCGCGGCGCATTGTGCGGGAAATGAAGCGGCATTACGAGCCGAACAGCCCGAACAAGACCCATTTCATGGCAGAGCTTTCCCCGGCGTTCATGCGGCTTGCAGCCACAAAGGACACTGACCGCCTTTTCTCCATGCTGCCCTACAAGACCCTTTCCTTTTCCAAAATCGAGGGCAGACATGGGACGTATGCGCTGATTGACAAGGGGGAGAACCGGGACAGGGAGATAAGGAAGCCCCGCCCCTCTATCCGGGCGCAGCTTAAAGCAGACAAGGCAAAGACCGCCCCGAAAAAGGCGGCGGCAAAAACAAAAAATCACGATATGGAGGTATGAGCATGATTAGACTGACTGTTGAAGAAACAAACCTTTTGAGCATTTACAACGAGGGCGGCAAGCGGGCTTTGATTGAGAATGTCAACGCCGCGCTGCCCTACATGGACGCGGATATGCGGGAGCTTGCAAAGCGCACCCTTTCCAAAGTGGACGCTTTGACCGAAGCGGAATTTGCAGAGCTTCCCATTTACGCCGCTGATGAAGTATGAACGGGGTTAAGCGGCTGACGCCGCCCCAGAGCCGGAAAGTCAACGCCCTTGTGCGCCGGACGTGCTGCAATTATGATAACGGGAACTGTATCTTACTGGACGACGGGGACGAGTGCGTATGTCCGCAGCTCATTTCCTATTCGCTTCTCTGCAAGTGGTTCCGGGTTGCGGTGCTTCCCGCCGACAGGCTGCTTTATGCGGAGCTTTACCAGACAGGGGATAAGAAGAAATGTACCGAGTGCGGCGCGTTCTTTGCGTCAACCTCTAACAGTGTCAAATACTGCCCCGTCTGCCGGAAACGTATCACCCGCAGACAAGCCGCCGAGCGCATGAGGAAAAGACGCGCCCCTGTTACGCAGTAGGCGCGGAAAATCCCTTGATTTACAGGGCTTTCCGGGCGTGAAAATCGGATAGGCGATACTTTATACCTTTACCCCCAAAAATGGCGTTCTACTGCGTAACATTCACGAAAACAGCACCCATAAAAAGACAGGGCGCGGAAGTCATATACTGGCTTCCGCGCCCTGTTCTTTTTTTGCCTATCTGACATTTCCCTTTTCCATTTCTTCAAGCGGGAACTGCGGGAGGGCTTCTATCAGCTTCTTTGTGATGGACTGGCGCATATCTTCGTTGATTTCCTGTTTCGTGCTTCCGTCCGGCTGTCTGACCGCTACCGTCGATAGCCTGTCGATTTCGTCCTTGTAGCACTCCACGACTTTCTCCACCGCCCATTTTTCCCCGGCAACGGCGGCGCGTATGGTTTCATATTCCGGCATTTTCTGGTTTTCCATGCTCAACGCTCCTCTGCTTTTTGATAGCCCTATCATAGCACAGCGGCGGGGATTTTGCTATCCTTATCCGCGCTCTGTTCCCTTTTCCCGTTCCGGCTGCCTGTCTGCCTGTAAAATGCTGTCAATGTTCTGCTTGATAATATCGTATTCCCGGACTTTCTTTTTCAGCTTCCCATAGTCGGCATAAAGGGCTTCTTTCTGCGCTTGGAGGGCTTCATATTCCGATTGCAGCGCGGCAAGGTTCGGGAGCTTTGCAATGCCCGCCGCTTTCAGCGACCTTGCGGCGGCTTCATGTAGGATAATCGCCTGTTCCTGTCCGGCGCGGTACTTCTCCCTGTTCCTTGCCTTGCGGTATGCGTCATAGACGGGCTTTGTCTTTTGGTAGGTGGAAACATTCTTGATAAGCACCGCCATGTCCGCAAGCCGCTTTTCCGCGTCCTTCAATGCGTCTGCCGCCTGTCCGCTTTCCGCTGCCATTTCTTCAATCCGGCTGACTAAATCCGCGTACTGTTCAATCTTATGTTCCGTCAAGAAATTCATGGTCTTTGCTGCCTGTTTCAGATTGTGGATTTTCGCCCACTGTTCATAGCCCTTACTCTGCGCCGCCTTGATACTGTTCTCAATGTCGATAAGCAGCGAAACGCCGCGCTGCTCTCTGGGGGCTTTCGCCGCCTTTGCCCGTCTGCCCGCTATCCGTTCCCTTATGGCTTCCTCTGTATAATCCGCGCCGAGGGTTTTAAGACGGGTGAAGCGTTCCTGTCCGGGGGCGCGGCATGACACATATTTCCCCGGCTTTATCTCATAGCCCGCCGCCTGTAACCGCTGCAACAATTCCTCAAAACTGGAAACTTGGGGGATAAGCGCGTCAACGGCAATCTTTAGCTTGCCTTTCCAACTTGTACCCGTCTTTTCTGCCTGGTACTCCGCATAGCTCTTTCCCTTGCTGCCCTTGCCGGGAACGACGACGGACAAGCCATTTTCCCGACACAGCTTGTCGCTCATGTTCCGTATGCCGTAATAGCTCCTTTTGTTGGAATTATATTTGCGGTGGTCTACGAAATTTACGGCGCAGAAAATAATGTGATTGTGGACGTGTCCTTTGTCAATGTGCGTCGTGAGTACATATTCATGCTGCCCCTTTGTTACCGCGTCGGCAAGCTGCTTTCCGATTTCATGGGCTTTCTGATAATCGACTTCCCCCGGCTCAAAGGACTGTATCAGATGAAAGGCTAAATTGTTCCCCTTTTGGAGTGCTTGGGACAAGGTATATTCAAATTCAATATCTGCCGTTTCATAGGAGCAGCCGAAAGAGGACACAAGCATTTTTCCGTCCGTCTTGTCCGGGTTTTCGATATAGTCAAGGGCTTTGCTTAGAGTGCTTTTAATAGGCTTAATCTTTGTAACCGCCATATCTCCGCAAGCACCCCCTTTATTTCCTCTATGTCCTCTTGGTATGCGTTCCCCGTCGCGTTTACGCGGCGTGCTATCTGGTTGACGTTGACACCGATTTTCTGTATCTCTGCGGTCATTGCCTTTATATCGGCATGGTCTATCTGAATGATATACCCGTCAATGGCAATCTTCCGCAGATATGCCGCCATGTTCCGGGTGGGTACGAGCTTCATTTTTTCCAGTATTAAATCCCGTTCCGCTTCCGTCACTCTGAATTTGATTTGCACCGTTCTTTTGCGTCCGTTCATGTATTCGCTCCTTTCCTTTCCGTTCCGAGGGTTTGGGACACTTCCCAACAAGCAATTTTCAACCGACGCGCCGCAGCGCGGGAGGGGAAAATACGGAAGTGGGTACCCGCTTCCTATGCTTGCTACGAATGTTTTTATCCTTTAGGCTCTTATCACCTACTACGGAGAAAAAGCGATTTTGCCAAACTTACGCAAAAGAAAAACGCTGCAACCTCAAAAAAGATTACAACGCTTTCTAAATCCTGTTCAGTTTTAAGTCGGACATTCCTATTCGCCCTCTTTTTCGACTTCGGAAATCTCCTTTGCCGTTGCGGTTACAATCCGTATGCCTGTATCGCTCATACCGTCAAGAAGCGCGTCAAGCTGCCGCCGCTGCGTGTTCTTCTCCGGCGGCGTTTCTAAAAGGAATTGGTCTACGGATATATGGTAACGCTGTATCAGCTCAAAGAATATCTGTAAACTTGGGTGCTGCCCCTTGTTCTCAATGTTCGCAAGGTAGCGCGGCGAGATAAACATTTCGTCGCCTACTTTCTTGCGGCTCTCCTTGCATCCCTCACGCGCTGCCTTTATCGCTGCCCCAAAAGCCTTAAAGTCGTATCGTGGTACTGGTCTTTTTGCCATAGTTATTCACCCTATTACATTTTACTGTTCCCCTTTCTTCTTGGATATGTCTACGTAGTTCTATCAGTTAGCCAAAATAATTCATATATATATATGTTGACAACAAGCTGCTTTTGTATATAATATTATATAAAAGGGGGGGAATGTTTATGTTACATAGCATGCGTATTCGATAAGCATTGAAATCAAAAAAGATTTTTCCCATTTTCAATATGGGCTTTTTTGTCATGCTTATTTTGCGTATGCTATACAACAAAACTAACGACGTATAGACATAGTATAAAAACTATGCCTTAATTTTGTTGTAGTATTATATGTATAAATGCAGGTCAATGCTCATGTTGAGAATTGACCTGCATTTTTTTGCGCAAAAGGAGAAATATTATGCTTGAAAAATATTGGATAAAATGTCCAATTTGTAACGGAAAGACGAGGGTTCAAGTATTTTATAATACGGTATTAAGAAATTTTCCTCTTTTCTGCCCTAAATGTAAATTAACGCATATCGTTGATGTTGAAAAACTAGAAATCATAATCAAAAACTCTGAAAAACAAACTTTTTAATTTTGAAAAGGAAGGATATTTAAATGAAACACTTACCTAAAAGTACACCTACGGAAATATTGAATGACCCATACGGATTTACTTACAAAGAAATGTCGGAAGTAATTGGAGAGGATAAAGCAAGAGCCTTATATACGGAATTGTATAAACAGCCATTTCACAAAGAAAATCTATCAATATCAACAAAAAAAGTCTATAAAAGTAGCGATACTGAAAAGTATGTTTATGAATTGAAAGATAACAGGTATATTGAAACGGTTTTTATTAAACGGCGAGATGGTGGGACTGTTTGCGTAAGTACGCAAGTTGGTTGTTCTGTTGGCTGTATTTTTTGTGAGTCCGGACGCAATGGTTTTGTTCGTAATCTAACACCGTCTGAAATTGTGCAGCAGGTTGTATTGATACGTCAAAAAGTAAATCGTATCGTTTTTATGGGAATGGGAGAACCTTTATTCAATTACGACAACTTGATTGCAGCAATCCATATTCTTCGAGATAGAAATGGACTTAACTTTCCAACCGACGGCATTACCGTATCAACAGTTGGTCCAGTTAATCAATTAAAAAAATTGCGCGAAGAACATCTAAAAATTCAGTTGACAATATCTTTACATGCAGCAACACAGGCTGCGAGAAACTGTATCATTCCTCATATGCACATGTACGCTATTGAAGATGTTGTTAAGCAAGCATTGTCCTATTCTCAAAGGCATAATCGAAAAGTGGTATTTGCGTATTTGCTTTTACCAGGTATAAATGACCGTTCCTCAGATATAAGGCAACTTGCAAAATGGTTTAAGGGCAAAAATGTTATGATTAACGTGCTGCAATACAACCCGACGAGTAATTCAAAAATTAGAGCACCACAAAAACAAGAAATGGTTGCGTTCAAACATCAATTAGAGCAAACAGGACTTGAAGTTACCATGAGAGTTTCTCATGGTAGAGAGATTAAAGCAGCTTGTGGACAGTTAGCTAATACATATAATAAAGCCAAAAAACAACAGAAATAATTTAATTAAAAGAGCCAGACGCACAGACGCAGAGCCGATAATATGCAGTTTGAAATACTGCTGTTATCGGCTCTTTTTTGATTTTAATTTGTGCCCCTAATAACCATATTGGAGCAAAATCAGAACTGTTGCTTGTCGTTCTTTGATTTCCGCAGCAGCTTTGAAAAATCAAAGCCGCCGTTTCTTTTTATCTTCTAATGAAATGACGCGGTATCACTGTTGAAATCGGCGGCTAAAGGAGGTAGCCGCCATGAAGCAAAAAGCATATCGACAAAATCCGACAGTTATTGACTTATCAAAAAAAGCCCGCCCACCACCGGGGGAAACTACGCTTATATATATGAACTGTCTAATCATCTGGATACTGCTTACAATGCCTATGCGCCCGTCCGGGCTTTTCGGACGGGCGCATTTTGTACGTTCAAAAAATTTTTGAAGAAATTTCAAAAAATCTTCGGCGTTTTTGAAAAACGCCGTATTGCCCCGCGAAAAGGGGGGAAGCACCACCAACTTTCCAACGAGAAAGGAGGTGAGAATGTGGAACCTAATAGCAGGGAGTTTTACAAACAGTGTGCTTTTCAGAAGTTTTGTAATACGGTATTGCACAATGAAGCTTGCGACACCCATAGAGAACTTCGCAGACACAAGGCAAAGGAAGTGACCTTTTCCGACATGACCTTAGACGAAGCGCGGCAGCTTCATACGTTTGATGAATATTTCAAACGTGAAGCCGCCGAAAAACCGTCTTTGAGAAAGCCGGGAAGAAAATCACGCCAAAGCTGCTTCTTGAAGCAATCCGTACTTTGCCGGAAGAAAAGCGCAAAGCCATATTGCTGTATTACTTCGAGGGAATGAACGATACCGAGATTGCGGAGCTGTTCAACACGTCGAGAAGCACGATACAGTACAGGCGGACAAGCTCTTTTGAGAAATTAAGAAAATATCTGGAGGAAAATGCTGATGAATGGGACGAATGGTAACGAACCCGGCTACCCGGAAAATGCCCTTGTTCCTTATCCTGTCATTGTGGCAGCGACAAAGGGCGACCCGGACGCCATGAAGATTGTCTTGCAGCATTTCAGCGGCTACATAGCCCGCCTCTCCATGCGGAAGCTGTACGACGAGCGCGGGAACGTCTATTTTGGCGTAGACCACGACATTCGGGAACGGCTGCAAGCAAAACTGATGATGGCTGTCCTCACCTTTAAGGCAGAGGAATAAACCGCAGCGGCGGCGGGACGCTTTCTCTCTCCCCCTTTTCCGTTCCGCTGCTGACGCGGCAGCAAAGCCATTCTGAACCTTGACAAAGAAAGCGGCGCAAGATAACGGCGGCGCAGCATAGGGCAAATCGGATACGTTCCTTTTGCGCCGAGCCATACGGCGGGTGCGCCATGACACTATCCGGGAGGGATTACCCCGCCCGGACAGCCGAGCGACCAACACCGCGCCGGAAAGCAAGTGTAGCGGCTTGCGGGCGACGACAGCGCAGAATATACAATGATACTTCCTTACAGCCACAGTCCGAGCGTTAAGAGCGTCGCAGGCAATGGGTAGGGCGGCATGAGAACCATGCCGGGGTGAAATTCCCATGAGGTTATGCTAATAACCGTCCGATTAAAGCCTTTGTTTTATTGAATAGTGGACTTGCTGCTATTCATAGACTATATTATATGTTTGCGAAAGAAAGGGGGATTTTCTTTGACGCAAAACCAAACGCCCGTTACCACAACGGAGCATAAAATAGGAAAAGTTACTTACCTTGTATGTTCGTCCGCAAGTGAACGCGCAACGGACACACTGGATAAAAAGATAAAAAAACTCATTCGCAAAGACATGGAACTGAACCCCGCAAACGCCCGGAAATAGGGCGTTTCTTCACATTTTATACATGACACAGGCAGCGGTATGTGGTATAATATAGACAGTACAAATACCATGCTTGTCTGTCGTCGGAAAGGAGGACAAAATGTTACAGACAGACAAGATTACCGCTTTATATTGCAGATTGAGCCAGGAAGATATGCAAGCCGGGGAAAGCGAGAGCATACAGAACCAAAAACTGATTTTACAAAAGTATGCTGACGAACACCACTTTTTCAACACGCGCTTTTTCGTAGACGACGGATTTTCCGGCGTGAGCTTTGAGCGTGAGGGGCTTCAAGCCATGCTGCATGAGGTTGAAGCCGGGAACGTGGCGACCGTCATAACAAAAGACCTTTCCCGTCTGGGACGTAATTATCTGAAAACCGGGGAGCTGATAGAGATTGTCTTTCCCGAATATGAAGTGCGCTACATTGCCATTAACGACGGTGTAGACACAGCAAGGGAAGATAACGAGTTTACCCCTCTGCGGAACTGGTTCAACGAGTTTTACGCCCGCGACACCTCAAAGAAAATCCGGGCTGTCAAACAGGCAAAGGCGCAGAAAGGCGAGCGCGTCAACGGCGAAGCTCCTTACGGCTACCTTATCGACCCGGATAACCGCAATCATCTGATACCCGACCCGGAAACGGCGCACGTCGTAAAACAGATTTTTGCAATGTATGTACGGGGCGACCGTATGTGTGAAATCCAGAACTGGCTGCGGGACAATGAAATACTGACCGTCGGGGAACTGCGCTACCGCAGGACAGGGAGCAAACGCCACCCCCGCCCACAGCTCAACGCATGGTACAACTGGCCGGATAAGACGCTGTACGACATTCTGACAAGGAAAGAATATTTAGGGCATACCATAACCGGGAAAACCTACAAGGTATCTTATAAGTCGAAAAAGACGAAAAAGAACCCGGAGGAAAAAAGGTATTTCTTCCCCAACACTCACGAACCTTTGATTGATGAAGAAACCTTTGAACTTGCACAGAAGCGGATTGCCACCCGGCAACGCCCGACAAAGGTTGATGAAATTGACCTGTTTTCCGGGCTGCTCTTTTGCGGGGACTGCGGCTACAAAATGTATGCAGTACGCGGAGCCGGGACGCTTGAACGGAAACACGCCTACACTTGCGGCAACTACCGCAACCGGGCAAGAAATGATATGCTCTGCACTACGCATTATATCCGCAAAAGCGTATTGAAAGAACTTGTCCTTGCAGACTTGCAGCGAGTAACGTCTTATGTGAAAGAGCATGAACAGGAGTTTATCGAAACAGCCAACGAGTGCAGCGCAAAGGCAGTACAAAAGACGCTGACACAGCAGCGGAAAGAGCTTGACAAGGCGCAGAACCGTATTAACGAGCTGAACATCTTATTCCGCAAGCTCTACGAGGACAACGCTTTAGGGAAACTTTCAGATGAACAATTTGCTTTTCTGACTTCCGGCTATGATGAAGAAAAAAAGACGCTGACCCGGAGGATTGCGGAGCTGTCACAGGAAATCGACAACGCCACCGAGCGCAGCGCGGACGTAAAAAGGTTTGTCGCACTGGTACGCAGATACACAGCGATTGAAGAACTGACCTACGAAAACGTCCATGAATTTATTGACCGTATTCTTATTCACGAACTGGATAAGGAAACGAACACCCGCAAAATCGAAATCTTTTATAGCTTTGTCGGCAGAGTTGATACAGGTGACAAGCCTACCGAAAGTATCTCCTATTTCAGACAGATAGGAGCCGACGTAAAGAGTTATGCTATCTAACATACATCAAAAAGAGGTAAGATAACACCCTCTGCAAAAAAGGTATCGTTATCTTACCTCAACAAAGTTCGTTCCACTGTATCCATCGTCGATATATTCCTCAACCAGCTGGATCTCTTTGTGCTGTTTTACAAAATCGTTAATGAGACTTCTTTGATTGCGGATGCTGTCACTCTCCAGTTTGTCTCCATCCTCTCTGGATAACCGAAGATAATCCGCTGCTAAAATAGACTTTTGATTGAAATACATAAAGCCATCAACCTCCTACTTTACTCGCTCTGTGGCGGTGTAAACCAAGAAATTCACGGCTCCTTGAATGCTTTTAAATTTTGACCCACATCCATATTAACATAACTTCTGGATTACTACCATACCTTTTTCTTTCTTTTTTCGATTATTTTTTTCTGGACGATTTTCCTTTTACATGGAGATACATCTGCTCAGGCTTTCTTCCAGAGAGCATTTTCCTGCAAAGCTGATCTTCACAACTACCCCATGTAATTTATAGCAATACGGATTTTTAATCTGCTTGATATAATCTGCAATCCTTTCTGCCTGCGGTAATTCTTCATGAATCTCCACATCATCCAGCTCTACTAACGTACTTTTATCTACGGTACGGATGTCCACTGCTGCCATTTCCTGCAATTCTTCCAGTGTAGGCATTTCTATATTTTTCATCTGGCTACCTCCTGTGATCTCTCTTTTTCTACTAATCACAGCTGGCAGAGGGCAAAATGTCAGATGAATTTTCACTTTTTTTATTTTTTTACATTTTTACCTGTCTTTTTGATGTCCCCCACGCATGATTATGGGAAAGGATTCTCTCTTAGAGCAAGTTTCGCAACGTAGCCCAATAACCCTTACAGGCTTATCGGTCACTTGCAACTTGATGGGGATTCCGTTTCCCCATACCCTCGACTACTATCAAAAGCAGACGTATTGGTTCCCATGTACATGGTCACAGCAGGATGAATTTTCATCCTTTGTCATCACAGACTTCTGTGAATGTTTCTTCCTGTATTCGGAACCGTACAGCAGAAAGGAAAAGAATATGACAAGACCGAAAAAAGACGAACAGACCGTCCGCAGTAACAGCATCCATATTCGCATGAACGATACGGAGTATGAGCTTTTACAGGAGCGATCCAGTGCCATCAACATGAGCATGGCAGAATTTATACGAAATGCTCTGGACAATCAGCAGGTAACAATCAAATATGAACTTGTTGCTGATGTTCCGGAAATAAAAAAACTGATCGGAGAATTTGGCAAAATTGGCAGCAACCTCAACCAGATTGCCCGATATTTTAACCAAGGTGGAATCATATCGGCAGAAATGCGTGGGGAAATAAAGAAATGTATCCGGGATATTTATGAAATGAAATATGAAGTAATGAAGATGGCAGGTGATTTTCGTGGCAGTGATTAAACATATCGCAAGTAAAAATGCAGACTATGGAGAATCGGAACGGTATCTTATTTTTCAACACAACGAATATACCCAAAAACCTGTCTTGGATGAAAACGGACACATGATTCTCCGGGATGAGTATTATCTGGATGGACTAAACTGTGATCCATTTACTTTTGCTTCTGAATGTCAGGAACTGAACAGCTATTACCATAAAAATCAGAACTTCAATGAGATCAAGTCTCATCACTATATTATCAGTTTTGACCCGAAAGACCGGGATGAATATGGATTGACCGGTGAACAGGCACAGCAGCTTGGATTGACTTTTGCAAAGAAAAACTTTCCCGGTCATCAAGCTTTAATCTGTACACATACAGATGGGCACAATGAAAGCGGCAACATCCATGTCCACATCGTAATCAACAGTATCCGGAAATATGATGTACCAGAAGAATCTTTTATGGAATATGCCTGTGAATCAAAAGCAGGTTATAAACATCATCTAAGCACAGCCTACCTTGCCCATTTAAAACAAGAAGTTATGGATATGTGCCAAAAAGAGGGATTGCATCAAGTTGATCTGCTCACTCCTGCTGAAAGAAAAATTACAGAAAAAGAATACTGGGCACAACGCCGGGGACAGAAAAAACTTGATAAGTTCAACCAGAAGATGCGTGAAGATGGGATTACCCCAAAAGAAACGAAATACCAGACAGAGAAGCAATTTCTCCGGGATGCGATTGACAATGCTGCAGGTGTCGCAAAATCTCCGGAAGAATTTTCAAAAATCCTTGAAGAGAAGTATCATATCATTTTCAAAATTAGTCGAGGACGCTACAGTTACCTTCACCCTGACCGTAAAAAATATGTTACTGGCAGAAATCTTGGAACCAGATACGAAGAAGATTTTCTCATGAAAACATTTATGAAAAATACAAAATCTCTCTCCAAAAAGAAAGAGAATGTCCAGGAACAATCTGTTTCGGATACCGCTACCAATTTACAGCAGGCACTTTCTTCCGATTCATCTCAGATTTCTGTTCCATTCATTTTCATAAAATCGGATCTCCGGCTTGTGATAGATTTACAGACCTGTATCAAAGCACAGCAGAGCGAAGCCTATGCTCAAAAAGTAAAACTGACGAATCTGAAACAGATGGCTCAGACTGTTGCCTATATACAGGAACATGGGTATGACACCAGAGCAGATTTTAATGCTGCTCTTACAAATGCAGAAAGCCAAACCAACTTTGCCCGTAAAAAGATGAAAGATACCGAACAGCAACTCAAAAATGTCAACGAACAGATTCATTTTACAGGACAGTACCTTGCCTACAAAGATCTCTATGCCCAGTACCGCAAAAACCGCAACCGTAATAAATTTTATGAGGAGCATAAAGCGGAACTCTCTCTTTACGAAACCGCTTTGCGTGTACTAAAAGAAAAATCCAATGGACAGAAACTTCCTTCCATGAAATCCCTCTATCAGGAAAAAGACCGGCTCACAGAACTGCGTGAAGTACAACGATCCGATTTTTACAGCCATCGTAATCAGGAACGGGAACTGAAGACTGTAGATGCTAATATTGATATGATTCTTGGGAAGAAGCCTGAACAGGAACATCATATTGAAAAAGAGCAGAATTTATAAATTTTACTGTTTGCATATTTCCTCAAAAGATATATTATTATAAAAAACGCAGGAGGTATTCAAATGAAAGCACATAAATATTGGTCACTTGGTGCATTGGCAACCATGATTGGAACCTTTTATACCGGCTATAAAAATATGAAAACAGCGCACAAATATTTTGCTTGCAGTTCTCTTCTCTGTATGATTATGGCTATGTACTCTGGTCATAAAATGATTTCTGGTAAATCCAGAAAAAAGAAAGATTCTGTTTTTGAATAATCTGAGTGTTGGAATTGATTCCCTGAAAGATATTATTAAGAGTGGAATCTTCGTATTTTAACTTTTGATAATGACACTGGAAAAAGAGTGCTAATTTTTTTTCCTATTTATTGATTTATATTTAAAATTGACCCCCAGGAAGCAATTTTACTTCACACTCACCATCATTCATGAACCTAAATATCTGAATATACAGAATAACTCCCCATGAAGTATATTTAATATACAAATCATGGGGAGGTCTTGTTATTATACTAATCTCGATGCTATCACAGTCTTCCGCTCTTCTGATACTACATATGAACATATCTGCAAACGTCAATCCACCGCTTTTTCTTCCGGCTTATCAGCAATTTAGAACTGCGAAAACTCTTTTTTAGTATTTAATCATAGCTATCGCAAAAGTCCGGAAAACAAGAATATCATTATCCACTTTGTGTCTCATAAAGAAATCTGCTACTGTTCTCAAATCTTACTTTTTTTTCTTAAGACCTGATGCCTTACGCCATTCATTGAGATCATTCTCGCTTACAGCAAAATAGCTGTTACCATAATCTGAGGTATGCTTTTCAACATGAACCTCATCCGGCATTGCAGCGATAATCTTGTCGATACGTTTTTGAGTCATGCGACCTACATTTTCTTTAAAGTAAGGGTCAATACGAACTGCTAAACTTTTTCCATCTCTTTCAAGGTAAAGAATAAGTTCAGACGATTTGTACTCTGATGCCCATCCAAAACCTCTCTGATTAACATAGCGTCCGGATTTGTTGTAATGATTGCGTTCATGTCCTTTATGTCCTTGGGTAATGTAATATTCACCTGGTATATACTGCATCGAAACTGTGTTGTACTTTTTCATAGTATCAAACCTCCAAAATAATAATCAGTATGGGCCCTATTACTGTTGTAAGTATGATACACTAAAAAAAGCTCGCATTCCGCCTCACTAAAATGTTATTTTTCTTTTTTCCTTAAACTGATTTATTCCGTTTTGTTCAAGAACAATGACTTCCCCTTCGTAATAACAAAATCCAAACATAGTTAATGTTACCGTTTCTTCATATGGATTTGTTTCAAACACAGCACAACACTTTTCTTTTCCCCCAATATAATTATCATACAATTCAATAGGGTATTGTTGCTCTATTATTTTCCCCATCCTTATTGATTCCGATATCTGATTAATGATTTGATTTTTAATTTCATTAAATATATCTGTATTCATACACATTCCTGCAAATTGGAAGATTTCATAAGCACTTCCTGTAATTTCATAATCCTTATAAACCGACCGTATATTATTTATGAAAATATTCCATTTTTCCGAAATCTCAGTATCACTGTAAAAGAATATATCAGTCATTACCTTGAAATGATTATGAAGATACATCATATCATGAAGGTTATTTGTTGAAAGCAATTTTATAATTAAACGGTCAATATTGTTTTCTATTCTGGACTGTAATTCAGTTTCTTCGCCTCGCCCCAAACAAATATCAAATCTATCATTTACTCTATCAATCCAAGCAAGCTGACTCTTATCAAATGCGTCTAACAGACTGGCATCTTCTATATGCCTTTTTTTATTTTTCAGCTCGGCACTATATTTTTTCTGATCTGCGCTTTTATACCTGTAGAATTTGTTTTCGATTTTCTCATCAACAGGATTAATAATTTCCGCTAATGCTGCGACTATCATATATTCCTGAATATACTCTGATTTTTTTGACTGTGTCATGGCATTAATCATTTTAATATAAGCATCAAGTTCTGCCGTCTTTTTCAAAAGAACTTCCCTCTCTTTATCTGTAACTTCCTCTTTATCATATACAAAACAAGCTAACCTATCAATGTTATCTGTAATATATTCTTTTAATTTCTTTATATCCTTAGGTACTGCTTTATAAGCCATTTTAACACACTCACTTGGTCTATACTTTGGAAAATGTATATTTTTGTGTGTTCTTTTTGATCTTGTTCTAATAAGATCCATTTCATTTCCTAAATACTCATGTTGACTTAATTTCAAGAAAAAGGTTTCTAATACACCATCGCAATATATTCCATTTTTACCAAAATCAATATTTTCCAGATATCCATCCAGCCAATCAGCTATCCTATCTAAATTAGACACTTGATTAATAAAACTACTGTCCTCAACATAAAAACGTATTTTTTTTATTTGTTCTTGCCAATGGGTCATTACTAAACTTAATCCTTCGGCAACATTTTTTACATAAGTTTCATCGACAATAGGATAAATAGGCATCTTAAGTTTTCTTAACAAAATACCATTTCTTGTAACTCCACCGCCAAAACTATAATCAGCATTTTCAAGAGTTGGATTTCCCAAAAAAGAAATCAATTTTACATTATTGTCATGTTCAAAATAATATAGTAAATGGAATAATCGTATCTTTTTTGAATCATCCTCAAATGCATCAAAATCAAAGCCCAATGATTGCATACGCTCAATCAATCCAGATTTTCCAGATATCTTTCCCTCTTTATTAACTGACATTTTTCTTCGAAAATATTGTTCGATGTCCTTTTTAATTTCTGTTCCTGTACTTCTTTCCACAATAGCATTTTGCCATATGCATTGCTTTAATTCATGTTCTGTTAGTTCTCTTGTGATTGCAAAGTTATATGGTCCATACAATTTTTCAAGACGTTCTTGTCCTATAAAAACATCCTCGATTAACTTAATTGCAGAAACATGTACCATATTTTTCGAGACACAGCGTTCGGTTCTGTACTCCTCAACTTTGGGATGATAGATGTAATTATCGTCCTCAAAATTCACTCCACATTTTTCTAATTCTTTTTTATACATACTTGCCCAAAAATATTTTTGAGTACATTTTGGCTCAAATTTCTCCATAATCTCTTCTCCAATCTAAATCTAATAAGTCACTTCTGGCTATGGCATCATTTATCTTAACTCTCAGCAAATACTCGTATTATCTCCTCTTCTATACAATACCATATAATATGTCCCCACAATTTTCAACGCAAAAATGGTCCTGCCACATATGTAGCAAGACCACTTCTGTCAAATACTATTTCTTCTTCCTCTCCATATCCTCCGTCATCGCTTTCTGCTGCGTCTGTTTCTTCCCCTGCTTTGCGACTTTCTTCTGGTTGAGCCGGAGCTTGGCAAGTACGGATTCTCTTGGTTTACCTTTATCTTTTACCTTGCGGACGTTGTTCATCAGTCCGTCGATCATGTTGTAGTTGGCTTCTTCTGCCATCTCCGCACTGCGAAGATATTCTCCGTTGTCCATGACCTTCTGCCAGTTTGCCAGCTCTGGTTCTTTTTTCTTCTGTTGTGGTGGTTGTTCCTGTCCGGTTGGTGTTGACGTTTGTTGCTGTGGCGGTGTTTCCTGTTCTTTCTCTTCCTGCTGTTTTAAGAAACTCTGAATTTTCTCTCTTGCCTCTGCATCGAGTCCATTATAATTATCGTTCATAACAACAGCACCATCATCACTGAGAACCACATAGGCAGCTCTCGGTCCGTATTCTTCGTGTTCCATCAGGAACCATTTTCTTTCATTTATCAAAATGTAATCAATAACTTGCCATGTTCCTTTTTTTCCTTCGATAGTATATCCCTTTGTGTCAACATCCAGCTTTGTATCCGAAGAATTTTTCATCTGGAAGAAATCTGAAACAATGATAAATCCATCTTTATCTACATAGTAGGCGATCGTTTTTCCATCATCAGTAAGGACAATGACATCACTGCATCCGATGGAATGACCTTTAAAGTTCTTCGGTCGCTGTTTCTGCAAGCGTGTTTTTATATCCGCCGGAGTTTCCTCCGGCTGGATTCTTCCAATATATACTTGCTGATAATTTTCTGCCCTGACCTCTTTTCCTTCACTTTTTAATTTGGCATAAGAACGGAAACGGACATTTCTGTACTCTGGTGCTTCTTTCACCTGATATACTGCACACTGACTTGTATTCATGCCTCACTCTCCTCCATCAACTCTAAATCTTCTTTATACTCTTCCAAATCCATAAGGAAAACCTCATAGCCTTCATCGCTCATGCAGAACAGTTTTCTTATTGTTTCGCAGACCAGCATAATCATTTCCGAATCTCCTGCAAGAAATGGTATGACCCGGTCGATTGCTTCCATCGTATCAATTCGGTTGCCCTGATCGAGCATTGCAGTCACGATACATTCTTCCATATCAAAATTCATAGACAGATCCATCATAATTCCATATCTCCCTTCTTATGTTCATTGTTTTTTTCCTGTGCTTTTACTCTTGCCTGATAGTCTTTTAAAGACTGCAGAACAGATTTTTTAATGCTTCCTGGTTCACTTGTTACTTTCTTCTCTGCATTTTTTTCAACATCTATGTTTTTTCCTGACTGTTTTTCAGATAATTCTTCCGTAATCTCTGCCTGCTTATTCTTTTTATCTGCAAGATATTTTTCCATATCATTGATTGCTTTCTGTACCAATGGGCTTTCCTTATAATGAGGAATCATATCTATCAGTTCCCTGTCTACTCTATCCCAACACATCAGTTCGTACTCCCCAGAATAATCCTTATCCCCGTCCTGCAGGTCAAATCCAATCCCTTTGCCTCCATGCAGTCGATCTGCCGGAATACTTTCATAAATTTTAATCGCTTCTTCCAGAGTAAGATTATTATGGTATTCTCCCATGACCGGAAACTCCATACACTCTGCTACATAAAAAGTAATCGTAGCTTCTGGTTGCTCCTGTTCTGGTTGTCTGGTAAAGATAGAAAGGGTTTCTGCATTTTCCAGACGAGAAAGTAATGACCTGGCAGTTATCACATCACTGTCTATATCAGATTCTTCCGATACTTCAACCAGCCAGTCCTTTAAACACCCTGTTTTCTTATTCAGAATGTCCTCTGTGATCTTCTCCACCTGCTCTTCCCTGTTCTCTACGGTATCTTTATATTCGTAAGTGTCATATTCATAGCTGAAATTATCTAAATCCACCGC
>OLQU01000180.1_pt1 | contig 59675 bp, 45 predicted proteins | sample 1672271 | NCBI WGS metagenome assembly OLQU01 (sample SAMEA3136666, study PRJEB25190) | human gut metagenome | biome: human gut; feature: human-associated habitat; material: faeces | place: Austria | collected 2013 | reverse complement strand
AGTATATACTTTAACCCGATTGGTCATTCCAATATGAATTTAACTAATCTTTCTTCTTAATCTTCTTTCCTTTATTCAGTTTTCAGGGTGTTTACCCTTTTATATACACCGAGTAATCGGTGGTTCATTTGAACTTTCAGCACCACATAATGTGGTGCTTTTTTGTTTATATTTCACAAAAAATGAAGGAATATTTTATAACCAAATATTGAAATAGTATTGATTATAATTACTGTATATGGTACAATGATAACAGTTCTAAAAACTATGATGTAAATTTGGATGGTACAGCACATTGATACAGAAGATGATATAGGGGGATAAACAATGAAAAAATTATTATCAATCATACTCGTTGGAATTTTGGCGGTTTCATCTTTCATTTTAACAACATTTGCTGCTGAAAATGAAAAGTCCGAAACTGAAATAGAGCGTGAGAAACTTGGCTGGCTTCTTGACGCATTTAAAATTCTCAACACAAACATTGGTGAGGCGAGAATCTATAACTGTGTTGCAGGTGATACATATAATGCTGCATACAATCTTTATAATCAGGACGAACTTGCAACAGCCGAGGAATATAAAAATATGAAGGACAAGCTGTATAGTGCCGCTTATAACCTTCATGTTGATGTTGCATATGCTAAAACTGCTTACGATAATGCCTGTAAGGAACAGAATTACAACAACTGGTATTCTGATGAGCAATGGAACGAATTTCAGTATAAGCTTGCTGAATTAAAAACCGACTTAGAGCCGTATATTGCAGGCACTAATGATTACGATGTTTGGGCTATTACAAATGCCTACAACGAACTTCTTGCTGTGTACAACAAGATGACGAATGCCTATACTTTAAAAGGTGATGTGAACAAAGACGGTGTTGTTAATGTTGTCGATGCTACCCTTATTCAGAAATATATCGCCCATGAGGTTGAATTTACAGGTGCGCAGAAGATGTTAACAAATGTAGCAAAGTATGAAAGTGATATATCGGTCATTGCCGCTACTGATTTACAAAAATTTATTGTTGGTCTTAATGGCGACTTTGGAAACAATCATATTTTCCTTGACGAGCAGGATGGTATACAGTATTTTGATGATACAATGCGTTGGTATGCTTACGGTAACTATAATATTTCTCCAAGGTACCCGTACATTACCTATGGTCCGTATGTTAAAAATGAGCATACAGACTTTTTCGTAGTCGGTTATTACGATATGATGTGTAAAGAACACGGCTATACAAAATAATTTCTTCAGATTAAAATTGAAAATATAAAATCGGCGGAAGTAATGCACAAACACATTGCTTCCGCTGTTTTTTGATTGGTCTTTAGTGTCATCTTAATATAGTACATCTCAGGATTAAAGTTGTTCCTTATCTTTACTATCTTCTTGAACATGGTGCGGTGACACACCGCATAACGAGCAGTTAGGTAACATGATAACTTACCCCGGGTATTAGAGTTTATCGTTTTTCAAACTATCTTCTCGAACATGGTGCGGTGCTACACCGCTGATGTAGGGGTAGAGTTCTTCGTATGAATCAGCCTCGGCGGGACTTTTTACTGCTGTTGGGATTAGCCCTGTACAATCCTGATTTGAACAGGTGTTAAGCTCCAAATCACTTGGTGTTAAAATCTTTTTGTAATCGGGTACTTTGCGTTTCATCTGCACACTTCCTTTGTTATAGTGTGCATAACTACAGATAAAATATTCACTATTTATGCTAAAAACTGCACCCGTAAAATCAGGTGCAGTTAAATTCTTTTATTACTTTACAATAAGTTTCTTGATTTTGAACACATCGCCGTCCATAACCTTATATGTACTGCGGAGTTCGCCGTCAATCTCGGGGGAAATGCTCTGGTGAATGTACAGGCTGTCGATACCGAAATCAGCCGCACCGCCGATATCGCTGATATAGTCGTTGCCAATCATAATTGACTCGCTCTTTTCAAGTCCGTAACGGTCAAAAAGTGTTTTGAAATATTTTTCGTCGGGCTTAGAACATTCTTCGTCAGAGCTGATGCAAATGCCGTCAAAATATTTTGTCAGATCAAGCATATTCAGCTCGTTTTCTGTGAATGAACGCTGTGCGTTTGAGAGAAGATAAATCTTTTTGCCTTTTGCCTTGAGAGTGTCAAGAAGATCAAGTACACCGTCATAAAGCTTGATGTACTTTGTTGAGTAGCAACGGAATGCCTCGGCAATAAAAAGTACCTCTGCTTTTGTAACCTTAACGCCTTTCTGTGTGAAAAGCTTGCGGAAAACCTTCTCAATTTTAATGTCAACAACTTTTGTGTCGGGAGATTTTTTGAGAACAGCCTTTTTTTCAGCCTGAACAAGTCTGTCGTACTCCTCGTTAAGCTCGTCATAGGTGTAGTGTGCACCCTTGTAGGCATAGAGAATGGCAATTTTTTTCCACAAATCATCGTTCCATTCATCTGTATTAATGTCGATAAGAGTGCCGTATAAGTCAAAAATGTAATTATTGTACATTTTTTGTCCTCCGAAACAAATTTCTAACTTTTATGTGTCTATTGTACCAGTTTTTTATCCTGATTGCAATAGAAGAATTTTTGTGTTATACTGGAGAAAACAGTATTTAATCGCATTTTTTGCATTTTTTAAAATTACGGGGTGAATTCATGACTAAAAAAGAAATTGCCGTGAACGCTGTTCATGCCTTGAAAAAAGAATATCCCGACGCAATATGTTCGCTTGTCTACACAGATCCGTTGCAACTGCTCATTGCAACAAGGCTTGCCGCTCAATGCACGGACGCAAGGGTTAATATGGTCACTCCTTCGTTGTTTGACAGGTTCAAAACGGCTCAGGATTTTGCCGACTCAACTCCCGAAGAAGTTGCTGAGTATATAAAAAGCTGCGGACTTTATAAGACCAAATCAAAAGATATTGTTGAAATGGCAAGAATGCTTTGTGACGATTTTGGCGGTGTCGTTCCCGATAATATTGACGATTTGACAAAACTCCCCGGAATCGGCAGAAAAACCGCAAATCTTGTGTGCGGTGACATTTTCGGTCAGCCTGCGGTTGTGGTCGATACACATTGCATACGCATTACAAAAAGGCTCGGACTTCATGATTTAAAGGATCAGAAAAAGATTGAATTTGCATTGCGTGAACTTTTGCCGCCCGATGAAAGCAATGACTTTTGTCACCGACTTGTTCTGCACGGCAGAGCAGTCTGCACCGCAAGAAAGGCAAAATGTGAAGAATGCTGTATGAACGGATTTTGCCCAAAGAAAATCTGACAGAGGGATTTGTATGGATAAGATGAAAGATATAAAGCTGATTGCACTTGACCTTGACGGCACAACTCTTGCCGACAGCGACACCTTGAGCAAACGAACGCAAACTGCCATTGAATCTGCGATCAAAAGCGGAATAACCGTTGTTGCGGCAAGCGGCAGACCGTTCGTTATGATGCCCGACAGCGTGATGAACATTGTCGGTCTGGACTATGCGATTACCTCGAACGGCGCTGTAATAAGCAAGTGCGGTAAAACGGTTCACCGTTCGCTGATTTTACCCGATGATGTGTTGAAAATTCTCGGTGCTGTGCGTAATGACGATGTTATTCTTGAGGGATTTATTGACGGATTTACATATGCCGATGTCAGATATGTGCATAAACCGCTTGACTACGGCTGTGAGCCTGAATATTTTGAATACACCCGTTCATGCCACGGCAAGATTGTCGATATGAGAAGCTTTTTGAGTAAGCATAGAAATGAGCTTGACCTCATCAGCATTATAAGTACGGACGAAAAGCTTCGCAACAGGCTGTGGAGCAGTATCGAAAAGGCTTGCAACAGCGTTGAAATTACGACTTCAACCGACCATTTTGTTGAGATTATGTCGGCAGAGGCATCAAAGGCGAAGGCACTCCTGCGTTTGTGTGACTTTTTGAATATCGGCATGGAAAATGTCTGCGCCTGCGGAAATGCCGATAATGATGCCGACATGATTGCCGAGTCGGGACTTGGTGCGGCTGTTGAAAACGCAAGTCAAAAATGCCTTGACCGTGCCGATATCGTAATCCCGTCAAATAATAACGATGGTGTTGCACAATTGATTGAGAAAATTCTTAAAAATTGATTGTAATAATGCGACGGTAATTTCATATAAATAAAAACAGTCGGGAAGACATTGTTTTGCATTTTGCAAACTGTCTTCCCGACTTTTATTTTCCATTTTCAACTTTTCATTTTCAATTTTTTAAGCATTTCCTCATGGTCGGCTTTAAGTGCTTTGATAAGCGTCAGACTGTCCCAGTCTTTGCTTGTGGGAGTGATAACCGCCTTGAGCGGAATCCGTCCGACACCGCACTTGTTCAGTGCCTTGATGAGCGAGTCAATCGTTTTATTCGTGAAATTGTGCATGACAATCATTTCTTCGTCAAAGCCGTCACCGTCAAACTTTTCTGCCACAGGCTCAACGCCTTTGATGCCTGCAAGGAAACCGATAGGCTGATTGAAATCTTCTTTTTCAACCTTTTTAACCTGAATTTTCAACGGCATAAGTGCAAACTTTGCCTTGCGAAATCTTTCGTCCGAAAAGTTGTAAAACATAGCAAGTTCTTTCATATCTTCACCGTTAATCCGTATCAAGCTTGAGAACCGCCATAAATGCCTCCTGCGGGACTTCAACAGAACCGAGCTGGCGCATACGCTTTTTACCTTCTTTTTGCTTTTCAAGGAGTTTTTTCTTACGGGAAATATCACCGCCGTAGCACTTGGCAAGTACATCCTTACGCATAGCCTTTACGGTTTCTCTGGCAATAATTTTACCGCCGATGCAAGCCTGAATCGGAATTTCAAAGAGCTGTCTCGGAATCTTTTCCTTTAACTTCTCAGCCATCTTTCTTGCCCTTGAATATGCCTTGTCGGCGTGAATGATGAACGAAAGTGCATCGACAACCTCGCCGTTAAGCATAATATCGAGCTTAACAAGGTTGCTCTGAACATATTCTTTAAGCTCATAGTCGAATGATGCATAACCTCTTGTGCGTGATTTGAGCGTGTCGAAAAAGTCGTAGATTATTTCGGCAAGCGGAAGTATATAGTGTAAATCAACACGGTCGGCATCAATATACTGCATATCGACAAAAGTTCCTCGTCTGTCCTGACAAAGCTCCATAATATTGCCGACATATTCCTTAGGCGCATAGATGTGAGCGTCTGTTACAGGCTCTTCCGCCATTTGAATAAGTGACGGATCGGGGTAGTTTGTCGGGTTGTCAATCATCTCAACCGTGCCGTCTGTGCGTGTGATTCTGTAAATTACACTCGGTGCGGTTGTGATGAGGTCAAGCTGATATTCTCTTTCAAGTCGCTCCTGAATAATTTCCATGTGGAGCAGTCCCAAAAATCCGCAACGGAAACCGAATCCGAGGGCAACCGATGTTTCGGGATCAAACGAAAGAGCCGCATCGTTAAGCTGAAGCTTTTCAAGCGCATCTTTAAGGTCGCCGTATCTTGCGCCGTCAACAGGGTAGATACCGCAGAAAACCATAGGCTGTGCCTCACGGTAGCCGGGGAGCGGTTCTTCTGCGGGATTTGATGTGAGTGTAACCGTGTCGCCGACCTTTGCGTCTGCAAGAGTCTTGATTGAACCCGTGATGTAGCCAACCTCGCCTGCATAAAGACCGTCGGTCTTTTCGGGAGCGGTTGCGTGCATAAGTCCGCACTCAACAACATTGAACACACTGCCCGTTGCCATAAGCTTGAATTCATCGCCCGGGTGAATCTGTCCCTCTTTGAGCCTTACATATATAATTACGCCCTTGTAACTGTCGTAGTAGCTGTCAAAAATCAATGCACGCAGAGGAGCGTTGATATCGCCTGTCGGAGCAGGAATATCGTGAACAACCTTTTCAAGAACTGCGTGAATGTTGATTCCTGCCTTTGCGGAAATTTTCGGAGCATCCTCGGCAGGAATACCGATTACATCTTCGATTTCCTGAATAACCCTGTCGGGGTCGGCACTCGGCAAATCGATTTTGTTGACAACGGGAACAATTTCAAGTCCGCTGTCAACGGCAAGATATGTGTTTGCAAGAGTCTGCGCCTCAATGCCCTGTGACGCGTCAACAACAAGAATAGCGCCCTCACAAGCTGCCAGTGAACGGGAAACCTCGTAGTTAAAGTCAACATGACCGGGGGTGTCGATGAGGTTAAAAAGATATTCTTCCCCGTCATCGGCTTTGTAGATAACGCTAACCGCCCTCGCCTTGATTGTAATGCCACGCTCACGCTCAAGATCCATGTCATCAAGCAGCTGCGCCTCCATATCCCTTTCGGAAACGGAGTTGGTCTGCTCAAGAATTCTGTCCGCAAGCGTACTCTTGCCGTGGTCAATGTGAGCAATAATGCTGAAATTTCTTATTTTATCCTGTGGAAAAGACAATGTTAATCACCTTTTTCTTTAATGTCTGAATTTTAATGAGTTATGTTCTGTAAATTATTATACCAATTCTGCCGAATAAAGCAACCGTATTTGATTAAATCGGTGGGAGAAATTGTGACTCAAATCAGTAGCGCCGTTCCCTATTCGTGCAGACAGTTTGAAAAATCCGCAACATATTTTGCCCGAGCGTAGCATTGTTACCGTTTGTACAAACAGTAGCGGCGTTCAGTGAACGCCAATCGAAACGATTGTAAAATCGGTTCGATTAAATACAAACCATTTGTTTATCGTATGTTATTGATTAAAACGCTTATTGCAGATGTATATTTGTTCGTTTTGCAACCAAAGCGAATGGCGGTCACTGACCGCCGCTACGGTTAAGCAATATTGATTTATTTATTATCATAACTCCCTAAATTATAACATATGGCAATCTCTTTCACAAGCAAAAAATCGTTGCAGTATGCGCCTTTCGGTGCTATACTGGGCATATATGAAATAACCCTATAAAAGGAGAAATTGGTATGACAAAAGGTGAAATTGCTAAGAATAATTTTATGCAGGGCTACAACTGCGCTCAGGCTGTATTGCTTGCATTTTGTGACGATTTGGGATTTGATGAACAGACTGCTCTTATGCTTGCATCGCCGTTCGGCGGCGGAATAGGCAGAATGCGTGAGGTATGCGGTACTGTTACGGGAATGTATATGGCTTTAGGTCTTGCAAGGGGTTACAGTGACAGCAAGGATAATGCCGACAAAAAGCGTGTCTACACCGAGGTTCAGCAGCTTGCCGAAAGGTTCAAAGAGGACAACGGTTCAATCATCTGCCGTGACCTTCTCGGTATGAGAGCAAAGGCAAAGGATACCCCGACTCCGTCTGAGAGAACAGAAAAATATTATGCCGCCCGTCCGTGTCCTGAATTGTGCAGATATGCAGCGGATTTGCTTGATGAATACTTAAAAAATAAAAAAGGCTGAGGGGTGTTGCTTTGATTTGAAACTTATGCCTGCAAACAGTTGAATTTGGGAGTAAATTGTGATAAAATGTTTAAAATAGGGCATTAGTCTAATGCGGTTAATTTTGAAAATTACCTTGAAAGGGGAATTGTGATATGTGCGGCATAGCCGGCTTTATGGGACAGGTTGAAAACAGAGCCGATGTCATCAGAAATATGACAGAGGTTATCACTCACCGTGGTCCCGACTCGGACGGATTTTTTACGGACGACAATATTTCCATGGGATTTCGCAGACTTTCCATTATTGACCTCGGTGCAGGTCATCAGCCTATATACAATGAGGATAAAAGCCTTGTTCTCACATTCAACGGTGAAATTTATAACTACAAGGATTTGAGAAAAGAACTTATCGCAAAAGGTCATAAGTTCTATACAGATACAGACAGTGAAGTGCTTGTTCACGGCTTTGAAGAGTGGAAAGAAGATATGCTCCCAAAACTCCGTGGTATGTTCGGCTTTGCTATCTACAACACAAAGGATAACTCACTTTTTATTGCCCGTGACTTTTTCGGCATTAAGCCGATGCACTACACTCAGATAGGCAATGACTTTGTCTATGCAAGTGAAATCAAGAGTATTCTTGAATATCCTAAGTTTGAAAAGAAATTCAACAGAAAGGCACTTGACTCGTACCTTTCATTCCAGTATGCAGTTCCGCCCGAAACTTTCTTTGAGGGTGTTTACTGCCTTATGCCCGGTCACTATCTCTGGTACAAGGACGGCGAAGTTGAAACTACCCGTTACTTTGAGGCTCGTTTCAATCCCGACGAAGAAATGACGGAGGAAGAGGCTGTTGACAGAATTGAAAAGGTTTTTGAAAACTCCGTAAACGCTCACAAAATTGCCGATGTTGAGGTTGGTTGTTTCCTTTCAAGCGGTGTTGACTCAAGCTATGTTTCAACATATTTTGCCGACCAGAAAACATTTACAGTCGGCTTTGACTTTGGCGAAAAATATAACGAAATCAGCTGGGCAAAAAATCTCAGCGAAAAAATCGGTGTTGAACACCACACTCACCTTATCTCCAGTGAAGAATTCTGGGACGCTGTTCCGACTGTTCAGTACCATATGGATCAGCCGCTTGCGGATCCGTCATGTATTGCACTTTACTTTGTATCCCGTCTTGCAAGCCATTATGTAAAGGTTGTCCTTTCGGGTGAGGGTGCAGACGAATTGTTCGGCGGTTACACTTGCTACAACGATCCGAGAGTGTTCAAAATTTATCAGACAATTGTCCCGCATTGCATCAGAAAGGCAATAAGAGCAATTTGCAGAAAGCTCCCCGACATCAAGGGCAGAGATTATCTCATCCGTGCCTGTGACAAGCTTGAGGAGCGTTATATCGGTAACGCATTTATGTATGACTATAAGCAGAAGCAGGAGCTTTTGAAAGATCCGTCAATTGCAACACGCCCACAGGATCTTACAAGAAAATATTATTATCGTTGCCGTAAGTATGACGATGTTACAAAAATGCAGTATCTCGACATCAATATGTGGATGGTCGGCGACATCCTTCTTAAAGCCGACCGAATGAGTATGGCTAACTCGCTTGAACTTCGTGTTCCTTTCCTCGATAAGGAGGTTTTCAAGGTTGCGTCATCGCTCCCGACAAAACTGCGCTGCAACAAGCACAACACAAAGTATGCAATGCGTAAGGCTGCCGTTCGCCATATGCCTGAGGCTACTGCCGAAAAAGAGAAACTCGGTTTCCCTGTACCGACAAGAGTATGGCTTCGTGACGAGAAGTATTATAATGTTGTAAAGACAAAGTTCAAGGGCAAAACTGCCGAGAAATTCTTCAATACAGATGTCCTTGTTTCATGGCTCGACAGTCATTTCAGCGGAAAAGAAGATAACAGCAGACGAGTTTGGACAATTTATGTGTTCCTCGTATGGTATGATATCTATTTTGATGAGGACAGCGAAAAGGTTGAAAAGCCTGTAAATCACCTTGATGAACTCAAGGCTGTTGCCGAGGCGAGAAGAGAAAAGCAGATTGACGCTCCCGGTGAGGTAATTATGGCTGCCGCAGAGGAGATTGACGAAAATTACGACGCTCCGAACTTTGGCGTTGACAAGTCAAAAAAAAATGACGAATCTGCCGAAAAAGCGGAAGAACCCGTAAAAGAGGAATCTGCGGAAGATGTGACAGAGGAAGTTGAAGTTCCCGATGACGGCAATGAGCCTGCAATCGTTGAGCCTGAGGAAGAACCCGAGGTTAAGGAAGAGCCTAAAAAAGAGGAGTATGTGAACATCTCAAATCCGGAGGATAACGAGATTTACGATGCTCCGAAAAAACCGTCAACTCCCCAGGAGCAGATGCAGATGGCTATTGACAGCATTGAAAAAAGATCAAAATATCTTGACGAGCCGAATGTAATTTCAGACGAGGCTGTTGACAATATCGTAAACTCAATCTCATTCTTTGATGATGAGGACGATAAAAATTAATCAAAGTTATTAAAAATAACAAAATAAACAAGGGCAACCGAGGTTGCCCTTAAATTTTATAAATAAGATGAATAATCAAATAATACTATAATGACTGCTCTGCAAAGAAAAGGGGTGCTTTTTTGAATATTGATGATTTTGCAGAAATTCTGAAAATCGGTGAGTCGATTAATACAGAATTCAAATCGTGGAATAAAGTGTCTGATATGAAGAAACGAATTAATTTGGCGGTTGATGAACTTATAGCTTTTGCAAATAACAAAGGAGGCACTCTTTACTTTGGCGTTGAAGATAACAGTGAAGTTACGGGTTGTGACGGTAACTACGATTTGCAGAACATTATTGAATCAATTTACGAAAAAACAAGACCGTCTATTTTTGTTGATCCCGAAGAAATAGAATACAACGGTAAAAAGGTGATTGCACTTACCGTTGCATCAGACGGAATTACACATGCAACTACAGACGGCAGATGCTTAAAAAGACTTGGAAAAAATTCTAAACCGTTTTATCCCGATGAAATGAGCAACCGCTATTCCGAAATTCAAAGCTCCGATTTTTCGGGAAGGATTTTGTCAGACAGCACAGAAGATGATATAAACAAACTTGAAGTTTATAAGTTGAAAGAAAAATTAAAAGCGAGAAATCCCGAATCGACATTAGCTGATATGGATGATATCGCATTTTTGCGTGACCTTGCTTTGGTTAAGTCTGACAGCGGTAATATTAAATTGACTGTGGCTGGATTATTATTTGTAGGCAAAGAGCAGGCAATCAATAGATTACTTCCACAGGCAGAGGTAATTTACTTGCACTATTCCGAGTCGAATTTAGAAGAATATGATGCAAGACTTGATATGAAGGCTCCTATTATATCGGTAATTGACAGACTTTCAGAGAAAATACAAGACTCAAATCGTATTGTCAACGTTCAGGTTGGACTTTTCAGATTGGAAATTGTCGATTTCCCTGAAAAAGTTTTTCAAGAGGCATTACTCAATGCTTTGTCACACAGAGATTATCAAAGTCAAGGTGCGGTTTATGTAAAGCATTATCCTGATAAAATTGTAATAGAAAACCCCGGTGCATTTTTGGACGGTATCACAGAAAATAATATAATTACACATCCGTCTGTTCCGAGAAATAAATTAATTGCCGAAACTCTGCAACATCTAAAATACGTTCAGAGAACAGGACAAGGTGTTGACATTATTTTCAGAGAAATGATATCATCCGGCAAGCCGTTTCCCGAATACAAATCGTATAATGATGCGGTTTCGCTGACAATCTATAGTGCTATTGATGATATTGATTTTGTAAAATTCATTGCCAATGAAGAAAACGGACTGAGCAGAAGTTTTTCACTTTCGGAACTTATGATTTTGCGCTACCTTAAAGATAACCGCAAAATCACAATGTCTGAGGCAGAGAGCTTAATTCAAGAAGCTCGTGATCAGGCTCAGAATGCCTGTAATAACCTTAAAAGATATGGTTTGATTGAGTTGTCGGGCAATGAATATATGTTGACGGCAAAGATATATGACGAGTTAAAAAATTCTGTTGATTACACTAAGGATAAAGCAATTCAATATATCAAAGCAAGAGAAATGATTTTGGAATATATCCGTGACAGAGGTTTTATTAATAACGAATTAGTAAGAGAATTGTGTGGCTTTTCACAAAAACAAGCCCGTATAATATTGCAACGAATGAGAAAAGAGAATTTGATTGAACTATCCGAAAAAGGAAGATACGCTAAATATATCATTAAGAAATAATTTAACGCGCCCTTAACGTGCCCAAATGTGTGTTTAACGCGCCCTTAACGCGCCCAAATGTGTGTTTAACGCGCCCTTAACGCACCCAAATGTAATTTTAACGCGCCCTTTTAATTAAAAACAGCACCAAACAATATGTGTTCAGTGCTGTAAATACAATGAAATTAAATTTTTAAACCACCGCTCCGAGACAGAGAATGTTTTGCAGGATTTTGTATTCTTCTTCAAAATCGGAGAGGGGGAGAGGATTTTTCCCGAGCCCCATTTCTATGGTGAGGGCAGGTCGGCGGAATTTTTCGATGAACCAATCCTTAAAGCCGCCGCCTGTGGCAATCTCCTCGGGAAAGGCTATGTTGTAGCCGCTTGCCTGTGAGAACATTGACGCAAGCCGAAAACTCAGAACGGGTGTGTGTCTGCCGAATGAGCAGTAAATTTCCCGTCCCTGACTGTGCAGAGCGATTGCCCGTTCAAAGTCAATATTACGGCAAAGTGTTGTAAGTGCCTTTGTTTCGGGTTCGCTTTCGGGATGATTGCCGCCGAATCTTGTCGGCGCCGGACACTTGATATTGTTCTTTAATTCAAGCTGTTTAAGCCTGCACCAGCCGGCATTGAAATTGTGATTGATGTCAACTCCACGGGCATTTGCCTGCCATTTATATGTATCGGTGCAGACCTTTTCGACAAGCGGTTTGTATTTGAATGCGGCGTCACTGCCATGCAAGGCAATTTCCGTGCCGTCGGGATTTACGCAAGGCACAATCGTAAGACCACGAATGCTTAAAAAATTCCCGATTTTGCATCCGCCGACAGTTCTGTCGCTTTCCATTGCCTCACAACATTCTTCAAAAAATTTCAACAGGGCAAGTATTGTGAGGTACTCTGAGCCGTGAAAACCGCCGCAGTATAGTACACGATTCTTGGTGTTGCCGATGTGCAGAACATCAATACCTCTTCCGCACACGCTTTTTCCGGCAAAGCAATGCTTGATGAACTTGTACCTGTCGCAGAGCTCGTTTATGATTTCCTTGCGTGTTTTGTAATCGGGAAAAACATTATAATCGGGCATAACAAAATCCTTTCCTTTCGATAATTCAATCTTTAAAACGGAGGCATAATTATGGAGCTTTTTGAAAAAACTCTTGACAGCAAGAAAATTTTTGACGGCAGAATTCTGCATATAGTCCTTGACGAAGTGGAGCTTCCTGACGGTAAAAGGTCAAAGAGGGAGGTTGTCAATCATCCGGGCGGAGTATGCGTTGCCGCTCTTGATGAGGACAATAACCTTTCTTTTGTAAAGCAGTTTCGCTATCCGTACAAGGAGGTTGTGATTGAGCTTCCTGCCGGCAAGCTTGAAAAGGGTTCTACTCCGCTTGAAAACGGAAAGCGTGAGCTTCTTGAAGAAACGGGACTTGAGGGTTACTCCTACATTTCTCTCGGTCAGGTCTATCCGTCCCCCGGGTACACCTCGGAAATTATCCATCTTTATGCCTGTCGGGTAAAGTCACAGGGCGAGCAAAAGCTTGACGAGGGTGAATTTTTGAATGTTGAAAAAATTCACCTCAACAAAGCCGTTGAAATGGTGCTTAACAATATGATACCCGACTCCAAAACACAGATTGCCGTTTTAAAGACTGCCGCACTTTTGAAAAGCGGTAAAATTTAATTTAATCATAGGAAATATATATGCAGAATTTTACTGTTTCAGAACACGAAAAATTGAATACTGCCGTTGCTCTCGGATTTTTTGACGGACTTCACAAGGGACACCGAAGGGTTATTCTCTCGGCTGTTGAGCAGAAGAAAAACGGACTTTTGCCCGTGTGCTTTACATTTGCTCAAAGCCCGAAGGAGGTTCTTGGAAAATCTTCTAAGGGTGCGCTTATGACAACGGAAGATAAGCTGAAAACGCTTGAAAGCCTGGGTATTGAGCATACCTTCAGTCCCGACTTTAAAAAGCTGATGAATATGTCTGCAAAGGACTTTGTCGAGAAAATTATTTTCGGCAACCTCAACGCAAAATTTGTTGTCTGCGGTTTTAACTATCGTTTCGGAAAAAACGGAGAAGGCGATACCGAGTTGCTCAAAAAGCTTTGTGACGAGAACGGTACAAAGCTTAAAGTGATTGAGCCTGAGCGTGACGATGGCGATGTTGTTTCGTCAACACTTATCCGCTCGCTTATAAGTGAGGGCAGCATTCGCCGTGCAAACAAGCTTTTGTGTTCGCATTTTGGTTTTTCTGCCGTGATCACTCACGGAAAAAGACTTGGCAGAGAGCTCGGTACTCCGACAATCAATCAGAAACTTCCCGAAAATCTTGCCGTGCCGAAATACGGCGTTTATGCGTCTGCCGTTACGCTTGAAAACGGAAAGGTCTATTGCGGTGTGACTAATATCGGTGTAAAGCCGACGGTCGGAGGAACAAAGCTTTTGAGCGAAACATGGATGCCTGACTTTCACGGCGGTGAAATATACGGTCAGACAGCCGATGTCCGTCTGCTTGATTTCATTCGTCCCGAAAAAAAGTTTGACAATATCACCGAATTAAAAAATGCCATAACCGACAATGCAGTTACGGCAAAAGAAATTTTTGATGAGATGTATAGATACGGAGTCTGAAGTAAGCGTAGTATTTATCTATGGTTGACATCGCAATTCCGGCTTGATACAATATGATACGAGAATACAAGGAAGTTTAAGGCGGTTAGCACTCCCAAAAGGGGGTGATATGCATGACTGAATCGGTTTTGCTGATAATTTTACTTATAGCACTCGCAGAAGTCATCAATAGCATAAAAAAATAATCGCCCGACAGCCTCAAATATCGGACGATTATTTTATATTCGTTTTAAAACCTTGGGACTAACCGCTTTTAACGGTTTTCCTTGTGTTCTTATTATATATTATGCAAAAAGCAATGTCAATATTCCATTTGAATTTTATATAGCTGAAAATGTTGAGCGGTGACGGAACTTTCCGACACCGCTTTTTTTATTTGAATTCATCGTTAAGAATTTCATCAAGGTTATTGACCATTGCTGTGACGATTTCGTATGAACCGCCGTCTGAGATTGACTTCATAAGAGCGTTTATGTTTTCTTCAAAATCCTTTGGCAAGAGGGTGCAATACTTTTTGCAGAGCTGAACCTGTCTTTTTTCACCGGGGTGTGTCTGACGGTTGAGTGCGAAGATAACATCAAAATAGCTTTCGAGAAAAGCGGTGATTCTGTGATTGACACTGACGATATCGCCACGCTCCTGAGCCTTTTTAATCTGCCTGTCATATGACGGAAGCTTTCCGTTCAAAAGGTTGCGGTTGTTTTTGATAATCGCACTGCGGAGATTTTCCGGAAAGTCAATCTGCGCCATATCTCTGAATTTTGTGAAAGTGCCTGTCTTGTCAAAAAGAACCTTGCTGTTCTTGATATTGTGCCAAAATGCGGTTGTATAGCCGTTAAAAGCCTTGCCGCCCTTGATTACCGTATCAATATACCGACCGAACCTGTCAACTTCACGGTAGATTATGTCAACGGGAACACCGTTGTTCATAACCGTGTTGTCCTCGCTCTCCCAATAGTGATTGCCGAATTCTGCAATCGAACAGTATTTTCCCAGGAGATTTTCTCTTGTTTCGGCTGTCGGAATTTCAGCGCAGTAAACATAAATATCGTAGTCCGAATTTTCATCACTTGCACCTGTTGAACGAGAACCGCCGAGTGCGACAGCCTCAACCGTATCAAGCGACTTGAGTGCAAGCAAAACTTCTTCAAGGTTTGCGTCCTTAACATTGTATTCCGCAAAATTCATAGTTTTGATCTCCTTTATTTTATGGTATCATATTCCTTTGTCGGATTAAGCCGTAACTTCTGCCGTTTCGGTTGGACTTGTCTTATCTTCAAGCACAACCCTTTTGCCTCTCCAACCGCCCTTTATCCAGCGGATAAACACAACGATGCCTCTGAAAATTTCATCGGCAGCCATGGCAATCCAAATTCCGGTAAGTCCCATTCCGAAATAAATTCCGAGCAGCCAGCCGAGTCCGACACTCAAAAGCCACATTGAAAAAATTGCGAGTGCAGTCGGGAATTTAACATCGCCGGCGGCTTTCATACTGTTGATTATAACAAGGTTTGTCGTTCTGCCGAATTCAAGAATAATCGCAATGAACATAACCGATGAACCGAGTGCGATAACTGCCTTATCGCCTGTGAAAAGTCCGAGTGTAAACGGCGAAATCAACCAGTTTACAATTGCAACCGAGATTGAAATTATCATACCGAAACGCAAAGTTTTCAGCACCCTGCGGTATGCAAAATCGTAATCGTGAGCGCCTACGCTGTGACCGACAATAATCTGTGTTGCATTTGCAGCGGCAAGAGCAATCATATATGTGAACATTGAAAGCATGTTGGCGTAGATTTTTGCGTTGATTGCAACGATACCCATTGTATTGATGAATGCCTGTAAAAACAGCTGTGAACAGTCGTAGGAAATGTTCTCGCCTGCTGTCGGAATGCCGAGTTTAAGAAGGCTTTTGAGAACATCATACGGAAACGGACGAAGATATTTAAGGCTGAACTTGCCTTTGATAACCGTGTAGAAGTATATAACGGATGCAATTACCGCAATAACTCTGCTTCCGCATGTTGAAACAGCCGCACCCGACGCACCGAGTCCGAGAACCTGAAGCGGTCCGTAGAGCAAAAGAGCATTTCCGCAGATATTGATAATGTTCATTCCAAGACCGATAATCATACCGAAAACAGTTTTGCCATTGCTTGCAAAAATTGAGTTAAAAGCATTAATAAGCGCCTGAGTAAAGATTGTACCGCCGACTATTCGCATATACATATCCGATTCGTCAAGCATTGCCGCAGGCACCTGCATTGCCTCAAGCAGATTTCGACTGAATATGAATACAACAAAGCTGATTACAATACTCAGCACAAAGTTGAATGACAACGCAACCGTGTAAATCATATTCATCTTTTCTTTTTTACCTGCCCCAAGGTACTGGCTGACGATTATGCCCGTTGCGCTTGATATAATGTTAAAGGCAAGAGTCAGAAAACCGAGAACCTGGTTTGCGTTGCCGATTGCACCAACGGCGGTTTCGTTGTAGTTTGAGAGCATAATCGTGTCAACATAGCCGAGTGAGATGCCGAGCAACAGCTGTAAAAATATCGGCCACGCAAGCTTGATTACGCGCTGATTCATAACTGAATCGTTCGGATTTTTGAGTTTTGAAGAAGTAGCAGACATAATGTAATCTCCGTTGAATAAAATGATTAATATAAGTTTTTATGTTTTGAATGTTTTGAAAAAATATATTCTGTGTAAATTGTGCATTGCCGTTGTTCTGACTGCTTGACCGCCGTGTATTTGAGATGTATAATCTAATTGCGGATGGTTACAATCTGTCGCAATCTTCAAACTAAGTTCAGATAACCGACGGTTGTTTTGAATAAAATCAGAAAAAATACAACGCAAATGCGAAAGGATAAATAGGTATGAATATATGCGTTTTTGGCTCATCAAGTGAGCAAATTGACAAAATCTATCTTGAATCTGCCGAGCATCTCGGCAAAAAGATTGCCGAAAAGGGCTACAACCTTGTTTTCGGTGCGGGAAAATACGGTGTTATGGGCGCATCTGCCCGAGGCGCATACAGCGCAGGCGGTTACACAATCGGAGTTACACCCGATTTTTTTATTGATGTGGGTGTTGTTTTTGACAAATGCTCCGAACTTATTGTAACAGATACAATGCGTGAACGCAAAGGTATTATGGAAGATAAAGCGGACGCTTTTGTAATTTGTGCCGGCGGTATGGGTACTTTTGAAGAATTTTTTGAGGTTCTCACACTAAAGCAGCTTAACAGACACACAAAGCCTATCATTATATATAATGTAAAAGGCTACTATAACTCAATGCTTGCAATGCTTGACAATGCCGTAAGTGAAAAGTTTATGACCAATGCCTGTAACAGACTCTACACGATTGCCGATACCGAAGAAGATGTTTTCAATCAGCTCGAGAATTATGTTCCGTTCACCTACAATAAATATGAGTTTCTCAAAAAGGACGGTGAGCAGAATGGCTGACCAATGCGAGTTTTGTGCAAACTTTGTCAGTGATGACGAATTCGGTGATTATTGCAATATCAACCTTGACGAGGACGAAATGGCAAGGTTTTTAACCCGAAGCACAGACACCTGTCATTACTTTCAACTTTATGATGAGTACAAAATAGTGAGAAAACAAAATTAAATAATTTAAAACAGCAATATAACAAAATAAGTTACACGGTTGTAACTTTTGCCTCAAATTTAATTAAATGTCGTTTGTTATTATTGTAAACCTAAAATCCCCTTAATTAAAGGGGATTTTTTGTTTTTTTATATCATTTTAAAGGTTAGAATATGAATAAAAGACAAGCAGATTAAGTCCGTTAAAATATAATCGAAAAAGAAAAGTTTAGAGGAATGCACAAATGTAATGTGAAAATCTTGTGAATTTATCCAAAAAAAATGACAGAGGACAAATAAATATTGCAAAATGTGCGTTGAAGGTATAGAATATTATTATATTTTGTACAGCGGTGTGCCATTTTAGTGCATTATTTTTTAAGAGGAGAGGGTTTTTTATGGGCCTTTTTAACAGGATTATTGATAAGATGGTCAGCGATAAAGTTCCATTTAAAAAGAGAAAAAGGCTGATTGTTTTTGTTGCAATCATAACCCTTCTTTCAATGACAACAGCAACGGTTGCGTGGTTCACGGTAAATACATTTGCAGGTGTGGACAAGCTTGACCTCAATATCAGCCTTGCCGCACAACTTAAAGTCAGTATGGAAAACCACGGAAAAGACCTTGAAAAATACGGCAAGGTAATCACAAATGAAATGATTGACGATTACCTTAAAAAGCACGGTTCAAGCCTTGAAGATACGGTGCTTGACCCTGTTACAACAAGAGAGGGTACAGAGTTCACCAATCAGCGCGGCACAGTCAGAGAGCCTAACAAGCACAGCTACCTTGAGTTTGAATGCTACTTCATCGCAACCGAGGAAATGTGGGTTCACCTCACAACCGAAAGCACAAAAGCAGGCGCTGATGACGGTACAAAGGTATCGACAGAATCAACCGGTGCAAAGGCTGATGTAGTAAATTGTGCGAGAGTTGATTTCACAGCCGAGGGAACAGGCAACGGCACAACAATTTATGAGCCGAACAGAAGCACTCCCGTAAACGGACAGACAACTTTTGATTTGCCGTCAGGTTCAATGGTTTACTCTAACAACACAAGACTTTTCCATCTTAATCAGCTCGAACCTGTTAAGGTAACAGTTCGCCTTTGGATTGAGGGTAACGACCCCGAGTGTGATGACGATGTTCAGGATGCACAGCTTTCTGTACAGCTTGGCTTTATCGGATGCGATAAGGACAATAAACCAATATCATAATTAAACAAGATCCCGTAGGGGCGGTCATCGGCCGCCCGCCCTGGAGAAGCTGTCATTCAACGCAGATTTCAGACAGGAGAAAAATTATGGGTTAATGAAATACGCACAATCCGACAGTTAAACGGATACAACTTTGAGGGGAGAGAAAAACTTGTTCGGAAAAAAGAAACCAAAAATTGAACAACCGATTACTCCCGAGGAGTTAAGTCGCTTAAACGATAAGAAAATGGCAGATGCCGAGATTGAACATTTTCATGTGAAAAATGATTCAATCGAGATTGTAAAATACAAAAAGCGCAGACGGCTTTTGAGCATTATCCTTTCGGTCTGCATAATCATTCTTCTTATTCTGTTCATTGTTTCAACGCTTGTAACGCAATGGGGCGACTTGATTATCAGCATTGATTCTCCTGCCGTAAAAAAAGGTATCGTGCTTAGCGAAGACGCTGACTTCAAAACTCAGTGTGCTTCACTTACAGCGAAGCAGGTTAAGGATGTTACAAACATTACATATTCATGGCTTCCTGTTGACCTTGACACAAGCAAGGACGGTGCGCACAACGGCAAAAACTATGTTGCTTATACTTTCTATTGTAAAAATAACGGAGAGGTCGAGCTTGACTATGACGCAGTGCTTGAAATCACAGGTGCGGCGAAGTCGGCAGATGAAGCAACCCGAGTTATGATTTACAAAAACGGCAAGAGCTCAATTTACGGCAAAGGTCAGTACAAAGACAGAAGCAAAGCCGAAACCGATTGCACAAAGTTTGTAAGCGATAAGGAAGTTTATAAAACATCAACCGAAAAATTCAAGGTTGGCGATATTGATAAATACACAATCGTAATTTGGATTGAGGGTAACGACCCCGAATGTATCGACGATATCCGAAACGGTCATGTAAGAATGAGAATGCTGTTCTCGGTTCGTGACGATGAAGAATCCACAGCAAAGTAGCGGCGGTCAGTGACCGCCAATCGTCACAAGTGTAAACTTGGGACGACGAGAAACAACGGTTATGGTTTATAAAAAATGTTTTTTACGCAAACGAAACAGGCTTGAAAATTTTAATTATTCACAAGGCGGTGCATATTTCATAACGGTATGCGCAAAAGACCATAGGTGCTTGTTTGGCAGAGTAGATAGCGAATGTCTTGCATTTGATAATGACAAATCAGGGGTATTACTCAATGATGTCGGAAGGATCGTTGATAAAACGATTCACGGCATTGAGTCAGCTTATAAAGGTTTGGTTGAATTAGATAAATATGTTGTAATGCCAAATCATATACATTTTGTTTTGTTTTTGTCAGCGTCTGGTGTGGAAGATTCGATTTCTCCGTCAATATCGCAAATCGTAAGGCATTTAAAATCCATTGTCACCAAACAAGTCGGTTATTCGGTGTGGCAAAAATCGTATTATGACCACATCATACGGAATGAAAAAGATTATAAAGAAATTTGTAAATACATAGACAACAACCCACAAAAATGGGCATTGGACAAATATTTTTGTGAGTGGTGATTGTAGCGGCGGTCAGTGACCGCCAGTCGTCACAAGTGTAAACTTGGGACGAAACGAAAATGTTAATACTTGGTCGTTTCCGTCGGAAACGAATGGCGATCACTGATCGCCGCTACGGTATGACGAAATTATAAACTTGGTATTATGTGCCTCGGCACTGATATAGCAAAAAATCCCTATGGTGTTTTAGGGACAAAAATTAATTTTATTTAGGAGGAATTACTCTATGAAAACAACGTCAAGAAAGAGATTATTAATCTCTTCCGTAGCAATGCTCCTCGTGGCAATGCTCGCACTCGGAACTGCAACATTTGCATGGTTCACAACTGACACAACAACTCAGGCAAAAGGTATCTCTGTTCAGACATCTAAGAAGTCATTGCTCTTAGTATCAAGCAGAACTTCTCCTTGGACAGACAACCTCAACTATGACTTTGGTACAGATGAAGCTCCAAATCTTCTCCAGCCGGCATCATCATATGACGGTGAAAACTGGTACAAAGCTCAGGCTGATAATGGTTTGTCAGGTGCTGCTAAAAACGGTGAGAAAATTACTGGTGTTGGTACAACTGCTGCTGAAGACAATGTATTCTGCAATATGCTCAATGTTAAGAACACAGGTGCTGAGCCTGCTAAGGGTGTTAAGATTACAGCAACAATTAATGAATCAGCTGTTACAAAAGGTAAAAACTACCTCCGTGTAGCTCTTGTTCCTTCTGATTGTACAGCAGACGACGCTCGTAAAAATGCAACGGTTGTAAGTGCTGATGATTTTAGAAAGAACATTTACGGTGCTGCTGCTGATGACGCTGCTAATCCTGTTGAATATGTTGGTGAAGGCGTAAAAGACACACAAGGTGCAATCAAAGCAGCTGATTTAGCTGTTTCAACAAAGAGTAACTCAATCTCTGTTAATGCTGGTACTCTTAATCAGAATGATGCTAAGTACTATATGCTTATCGTATGGTTTGAAGGCCAGGATGAGGATTGCCAGGATGCAAATGCTGGTAACGCGATGCCAAACATCAAGTTCACAATTACAGCTGATAATAAGTAATTTATAAATTAACAGTTAGTAAAACATAATATTAAGCAAATTATTTGATCGGAGTCCCCTTGCATGAAAAAAGTGTTAAAAAAGATAATCAATGTTATTATAGATATTGTTGTTATACTGGTTTTGGTAGTATCAGTACTTATTGTTACATTATCATTAACATCTAAATCATCAGGGGTCCCCAATATTTTCGGCATTGCACCCCTCAGCGTTCAGACTGATTCAATGGAGGACACAATTAACGTTGGTGATTTAATTTTCAGTGATGTTACAAATGACCCTTCATATGAATATCAGAAAGGTGACATTGTTACATTCCCAATCACAGTCAACGGTGAGTCCGTTCTTAACACCCACCGAATTGTTGAGGTTGTTAAGGATGACAACATTACCTACTACAGAACACAGGGTGACAATAAGAAAACCAACCCCGAGCCCGATAAGGATCTTCAAACCTCTTCGACTATTGTTGCCAAGTACACAGGTACGAAGATTGGCGGCGTGGGTAACTTTTTAAGCTTTATCAGAACTCAGCTTGGATTTTTCCTCTGCGTTCTGCTTCCGATGATTATTTTCTTTGTTTATGAAGCGGTTCGTGTTGTTCTCAACCTCCTTGCCTACAATAAGGAAAAAACTCTCGAAGAGGCAAAGCTTGCGGTTGATTCCGCAGAGCTTACCGAAGAACAGAAAAAGAGAGCTATTGAGGAATATCTTGCCTCCGTCGGAGAAAATCAGGACAAGGCGGAAAATGAGCCCGAGGTACAAACACCTGCTGACGGCAATAATTCCGCTGATAATTCCGATTAAGTTATGACAAATTTGTCCCTAACGCATTCATAGCGTTTATCGTAACGGTATATTTCTTTCTCAGTCTCAAAGCTGAGAAAGAAATACAGTTACATACTGTAGGGGCGGTCATTGGCCGCCCGCCTTGAAGAAGCTGTCCTTTATGACAGATTTCAGATAGGAGAAATATCTTATGAAACGAAAACTTCCGATAAGGAAAAACATAAGACTTGAAAATTATGATTATTCTGACGGCGGCGGATATTTTATAACTGTGTGTGCCAAAGACAGAAAATGCTTATTTGGAAATGTGAATAAGAACTGTGTAAAAATCAATTGTGATGAAAAAGACATGGTTCTGCTTTCCAATGTAGGGCAAATTGTCGAAAATGCAATTTGTCATATTGAGGAATCGTATAATCATCTTGTTGAATTGGATAAGCATATCGTTATGCCTAACCATATTCACCTTATCCTGTTTTTATCGGGCAGAAAGTCTGATGAAGGCGGGCGGCCAATGACCGCCCCTACTGTTTCGCAAATCGTGAATCAGTTAAAAGGAGCTGTAACAAAGGCTGTAGGCTGTTCCGTATGGCAGAAGTCGTTTTATGACCATATTATCAGGAACAAAGATGATTATGTAAAAATTTGGAATTATATCGACAATAATCCACAGAAATGGACTATGGACAAATATTATTGCGAATGGTAGTATCTTTATGCGGATATAAGCCGTTCACAGATTAAATTCCCCTGTAGGGGCGGTCATTGGCCGCCCGCCTTGAAGAAGCTGTCCTTTATGACAGATTTCAGATAGGAATTTAGAAATGTGTTCTTACACAAAAGATGAGAGTAGATTTTTTTAAGGAGACGAAGTACCGTGGATACAGTATTTAAATTTCTTTTTGAATTTCTCGGTCAGTTTTTTGGCTCATTATGGTCAATAATCACCGGGTTATTTGGCGGAGTAGGCAATGCCTTTGATTTTTCCGCTTATGTAAACATTATTAATGCCTATACCACGGAGCTTGGCGGCCTCGCATGGGTAATTGCGATTATTGCCATTGTGCTTCTGGTAGCTGTGCTTGCACTTTGCGTATGGCTTATTGTCGTCGCTGTAAAAAAGTTTATTCGTTCGCACAGAAGAAGAAAAGATACAGATTCTCTTGTTAAAGAGGTTCAGGCACTCAACAAAGAGGTTATGAGACTCAACCTTGAAAAGGATAAGATTCTCTCTATGAAGGTTTCACAGATTGGTCTTAACCCCAACGAGATTTCAGAGCTTACAGGCGAAGAAATCGAGTCGCTCAACAACGGCGAAGAAGAGGACACAGGCGAAAGCCGTTTCTACAAGCTTACGGAAATCGACCAGCTTTGGGCAGATTATGTTCCGCCGGTTTATGACAACGATATCACACTTCCCGAGTTCTGTGAGCGTTTCAGACTCTTTGCTTGTTCACAGCTTGGTCTTTACTACGATATTAAGCTTATCAGACTTTTTGTTGCTGCGTTTGCATCTACCAGACTTATTATCCTTCAGGGTATTTCAGGTACAGGTAAAACTTCACTTGCTTACGCTTTTGGTAAGTTTGTAAACAATCCTTCAATCGTTGCTTCCGTTCAGCCGTCATGGCGCGACAGAACAGAGCTTTTCGGTTACTTCAACGAATTTACAAAGAAGTTCAACGAAACCGAGCTTCTCCGTGCAATGTATGAGGCATCGTATAACGAAAACATCTATGCGGTAATCCTCGATGAAATGAACATCGCTCGAGTTGAGTATTACTTTGCCGAGATGCTTTCAATTCTTGAAATGCCGTCAAGAGATGAGTGGGTTGTTGATATCATCCCGAACTCTTGGCCGTCTGACCCGAAGCATATCGTGAACGGTCAGCTCAAAATTCCGCCGAATATGTGGTACATCGGTACTGCGAATAACGATGACTCGACATTTGCTATCACAGATAAGGTTTATGACCGTGCTATGCCGATTAACATCGACACAAAGGGTGTTCCTTTTGACGCACCTCTCACAGACTCTGTATACATTTCATACAAACATTTTGAGTACATCCTCAATGCCGCTAAGGTTCAATTTGTTGTTTCGGAAGAGAACCTCAAAAAGATTGCCCTTCTGGATGATTATGTTATTGAGCATTTCCGCATAGCTTTTGGTAACCGTATTGTAAAGCAGCTCCGTGACTTTGTTCCTGCTTATGTCGGAACAGGCGGTACAGAGCTTGACGGTCTTGACTATGTTCTTGCCCGCAAGGTATTTAGAAAATTTGAGTCACTCAATCTTTCATACATTCGTGATGAAATAGATGGCCTTTGTGCGTATATTGACGAGCTTTTCGGCGAAGAAAATATGACTGAGAGCAAGGATTATCTCCGTATGCTCAAGAAGCTTGTATAATTTTAGCAATTCAGGGCGAACTCTGTTCGCCCTTTGCTTGGTGAAAGGACTTTGTTCCTTTAGCGGTAAAACTATCTGATTGGAGAAAAATCAATGGCTGATTTTGGTAAATATTTCAGAGCATATATGTATATGCAGGACATTCTGAAAAATGATTTTACTTACAATTACATAACAGAAGGCCTTAAGGACGGCGATAAGGGCGAGGATAAGCTCGACGGTAAGACCAACGAAAAGGTAATTGATATGGAATGGGTTGTTGCCATTGAGGAAACACTTCCGTACATTCAGAAAGCAATAGACGAACAGCGCCGTTTTATTAAGCAGGTTGACAATGTTGTTAGAGTTGAGCTTGCAAAAAAGATTGGCCCCGAGTCTGTTAAGCACCTTTCGCAGCACACTAACTTTATTGCCAAGGTTGAGGGGGATATGGTAACGCCTAACAAAATCCTCACGATTGAGCGCGAAGAAAGCTTTGCTATTTATGAAAACCGTGTGCTTATGACGCTGATTCGCAAAGCGCTTCACTTTGTTGACGATAAATATTCAAAAATGAAAGATGTGCCGAACGACAGCTATAATAAAATTTCTATGGTTCGCCACATTGATTTTAATGAGAAAAAAGTAGATTTTAATCTTAACTATATAAATGAATCTCACGAAACTCTTGCAGATGACCTTGATGTTCTTGATGTTTCTCAGCTTTCGGACTTTGACCGAATCAGAAGAATCAGAACAACCCTTAATGAGTTTTTAAACACTCAGTTGATTAAGGAAATCTCAAAAGAGCCTGAGGTTCGTCCTCCGCTCATGCAGACCAACCTTCTCAAAAAGAACCCCAACTTTAAAAGAGTGGTTGAGCTGTGGAACTTTCTCGACAGTTACAAGCGTAAAGGCTTTGAGGTTGTAAGCGAGGAATACAACGGCAAAATGACAGATACTGTTCAGCAGGATGTTTACTTTGCGATGGGATTCCAGCATTTTATGATGTCTATTGCTACAAACCCGGGACTTCGTTCAATCCTTAAGGAACAGTACGACGCTGAAAATGCACGAATTGCCGAGGAAGAATCAAAGCCGCAGAAGACCCGCGAGGCGGTTATGAAGGCACAGCTTGATGCTGTTCGTAAAGAGGAGATGGAAATCCGCCTTCGTGAAATCCGTGAACGCGAAAAGAAAATTCTTGACCTCACGAATGAAATCAAGAATTTAAAGGTTATAATTGATCAGAAAGAACAGCAGATTCTCACTCTTAGGGGCAGGGTTTCTGCTCTTGAAGACCAACTTGAAGAGGTTAAGAAAGAGCTCCAGCAGACAAAACTCAAGTTGATGGAGGCAGAAAAGAGAATTGCCGAGCTTGAGGAAGAAAATCAGCAGTTAAAAGATACTATTGAAGAGTTGAATAAAACGATTGATGAACTCAATCAGACTATTGACACACTCAATAAAAAAATAGTAGAATTAAATGACAGAATTCTCGTGCTTGTGCAGGAGAATGCTCGTTTGCAGACAAAGGTGAAAGAGCAGGAAACTGTTATCGCCGAGCAGAAGGCTCATATTGCAGAGCTTGAAACTCAGGTTGCTGAGCAGCTTGCAAAGATTACGGCTCTTACGGAAAACCTTGAAAAATGTCATGCGCAGATTGAAGAGGATAACCGCAGGATTACCGACCTAACCGAGAAAAATGAAAATCTTACGGAAACACTTCAGAATGAGCGTGTTCAGCACAAGGAAACAGTCAACAAAATGAATGCCGATTTTGCTGAAGAAAAACAGCAGATGAATGATGCTCATTCGGCAGAGGTTGAATCGCTTAACCATAAATTCAACGATGCAGAGGTTGAACATAACACTTATGTAGCAAAGCTGAATGCGGATTTTGCGGCAAAGGCAAATGAAACAGAGCAAAAGCATCTTAAAGAGCTTGCAGATAAAGAAGAGACTCACAAGAATGAACTTGTTGAAATTAAGGAAGCCAACCTTAAATCATCAGCCGCAAGCAATGCCGCTCACGCTTCTGAGCTTAAAAAGGCTTATAAGTCGGTTGACAAAAAGGTTGAGCTTGCAGAAAAAGCTTGTGAAAAGCGTATGAAAGCCAAGGTTGCCGAGGTTAAAAAAGAGGCTCAGGCTGAAATTCGCAAAGCCGAAAAGAAAGCAAGCGAAAAAATCAGCCTTGCTAAGGATGAAATTAAATCTGTCAAGGATACAGGCGATTTGTTCGTTCGTGACTACGGCTTCGGCAGTGTTGCAGTTGTTTCAAAATATGCCGAAGAGCTTGCAAAATTCGGCAAGCTTTCAATCGCAGACGAGCTTATAAACGCACAGAAAAGCGTAAGATCTCTTTGCATATGCAGAAGTAAAAAGGGTGTTGTGCTTGCAGGCTTTTCACAGAGCAGCGCAAGCGTATATAATGTTTATAAAAAGCAGGCAGATCTTACTGTTGCATTTAACGATTTGTGTTCAATGCTGAAAGGTATGAGCAATCTGCCGATTGTAATTACATTCTCCGGTGTTGACAGACCGTTTGTGATGAATTTTGAAAACATTGTAAGAGATGCAACCAAAAGAAAAACAACTGTTTTCCATAACAAAACTCTGAAAGCAAACGGATTTGTTTCAGTTTACTTTGGTAAAGAATAAGGGGCAAAAATGAAAAACTCTACTGCGCCCAACAGAAAAACGGGCAGAATGATTGCTAAAAATTTAATAGTTCTGTTCACTGTTGCACTTGCCGGCTTTTGCGGCATTCAGGCGTGGTTTACGGATAAGCGTTCAGCCGAAGCCGACGGTATAAATGTTGAGTGTCAGGCACCTGACGGTATTAAAATTGCTGTTGTTAAGCATAACGATCCGGCTCCTAAAGACACAGAATATACAGTGGGTAATATTAAGCTTAATAAAACTAATTGCAAATTTCTTGAGAATCTTCAGTTGACCGAAATAACCAGTGACGGCACAGATTTTTATAAACCGGCTTTGATTCAAACAGGCGGTCAAGCTCAAGTTGATACAAAAGCAGATTGGAGTCCAGCTGCTGCAAATCAGCATTATTTGTCATTTGACCTTTACATTCGTTCAAAATCGCAGTATAATATAGCGATAGGCAAAAAATCAACAATAAAACCGGATGCTCCTCAACTCACAAGTCAAGACGGTACGGGCATTAAAAATAAAAGCAAGTACGGTAATTTTTCAAGAGATTCCGTAGTTGGTGCAGTAAGATTCTCGGTTGTTGACTATAAATCCGCTCCTCCTTCAAAAAAGCTCTTGTGGTTGCCGGCTCCGAATATCTTGTTGACTCAGACTGATGAAGGGTACACTTTGTCAGACGATAAAGAAAACGGAGTTTCGTACAGTCATGTATACTATGACAAGAATAAAAAACAACAAACAGTCAGCGATTCTAAAGTTGATAATGCGTTTGTTGTGAATAAAGATGGTTTTTACGGCGGAAAATTTACCTATGAGCTTGGTAAAAACCAAAACATTGCACAACTTAACAAGTCCTCAGATACCGTTACCGATCCATACTACGGCGACTATGGCGCTATGGTAACCTGTAATATGTGGATCGAGGGCGAAGACGCAGAGGCAAGACTTGCCCTTGTAAACGGAAAATTTAATGTTAATCTTGTATTGACAAAAGAGACAAAATAAAGTTGATTTTAAAGTAGGAAAGGAGAATTTTTGATGAAGTTGAAAGATAAGTTTTGTAACTTTCTCAACGGTTTAGTTGACTCAAGACTGAATAACACAAAAAAGGTCACGACTTCATATGTTGCTCTTTTTCTTGTTTTAAGTATTTTCGCAGTATCTACCTTTTCATGGTTCACAATAAGAGATACGGCAACTATTGATTCAGATCCCTTTTCTCTTGAATCTGCTGCCGGAATGAGAGTTAATAAGGGTGAAGAAATAAGAAATACAATCACCGTAAAGGACGCAAAGCTGAAAGAAGCATCAAGTGTTGACGGTCGTAATATGTTTTTCCCTGTAGATCGCGGATACGGCGATAAAGGACAAAGCGTTGACACAAGCGAAATGAAATTTCGTGAAGGCACAGTAGGAGATAAAAATAACGGATACATATACAGCGATTTTACCCTTACCGGTCAAACAGGCGGTCAGGTTGAAGTATATGTAAAAAGTTACAAAGTTGAGGTAACAAATAAAAATGGTGAAACAGAAGTTTATGACGGTGCAACACATATTACTGTTGACGGCAACAAAAAGCCATCGACATATCTGGCATATCAGAATCCTTGCCCAATAAGGATTGCATTCATCAGAAACAGTGCTGAGGCTTCGACCGTTATTGATCCCACTGCAATTATTGACAGCTATGCTGACGAATGTCAGGCAGTAAGCTCTGTTAATTCGCTCGGCTCGGCAACAACCACTCAAGCAAAGGGCAGGTCATTTTCCGACTACTATTTCGGTACAGGTGCTCCTCTTTTTACTCTTGACGGTCTTAAATCCCAAAACATAACCATGGTTGCGTGGCTTGAGGCAACCGGAGAGAACTGTGACGCTTACGAGGGTCAGAATGTGTCAATTACAGTTGAACTTGAAAGTAACTGGAAAGATATGGAATATGTTACTTTCGTTGACAAAACAAAAGGTGATGCTGACAATGACGAAAATACGGAACTCATGTGGGTTGGCAATGCCGGATGTTTCCTTGTTATGACCTATTATGACGAAAACTTTCAAAATCCAAAGTCAGTAGTAATGAGTGCGTCAAAGACTAAGGTTAATGCTGAGGGAAAACCACAACCTATTGAATGGATAGCTTATCTGCCAAAGGATAAAATAACAAACATATCTTTTATGCGATATAGTAAAGTAAAAGAGAAAATTAAGCTTGACGGAACTAATGAGGTTGAGGTAGGCAGAATATATAATGTATGGCATACAACAGCTGAAGTAAATGATTGGATTAAAGCAAATAATAGTGGCAAAGGTGAAAAAGCGTTTAATTGGTCACATCAAATAAATAAAGAACACGGTCTTCAGACATACCGCACAGATGACGGAACTGAAAAAGGAAATAAAGAAAATACCTATTATGCCGTACACGGTAACGGTTACGGCGATACCCCTACTGTTGCTGAAAATGTTGCCCCGTGTATCGGATATTGGGGTACAAAGTATCCCAACAGTTCAGGCGGCAGTGTTGAACCGACTACAACCGAACAACAGCCGACAACCGGAGATGCATATGCAGAGGCGGATATTGTAATTGATAACAAATTATGGTTTAATGATTATAATTGGTATAACGGCGGCGGAGGTCTGAGAAATCTGCTTAGTCAGAATGTTTTTGTACTAAAAGCCGTATTTAGCGATACACACGGTAATGAAACCGCTTATGCAATGAAACCGGAGAGCAGCGGAGATAAGTGTAAACTAAATAGGACAAGTGTTAAAGCCGGTTCGAAGCTTGTAAGATTTGATTTGTATATTTCTGATACAGATACAAAAAAATGCGGATATGATGTGCCTGATAACATTCAGCATACATTTGTAGTGCGTGAAGGTGGCAGTTCTTATAACATATCCTATGAATTGGTAAATGAAGGATCTGGCAAAATCATAAAAGTAGGCAATTGGGAAAATTAATTGATTAACACATTAAGGAGGTGTCACGATGAGAGAAAGACTTGCTCTTTTAAGGGAGTATTTGAAAAACAGACTTGCATTTTGCAAGAATAAAAAAACAAGAAAAGGTTTTATACTCACTATGGTGGCACTTGTTGAAGTACTTGCCATATCGGTTGTGTCCGTTTCGGCTTGGGTTGAAACTATTTCAACAATCACAATTAAAGCTGAGGGCGCAAAAATTGACAACTATGTTTATACTAATGCCGATATTGGCAGTGGTAATGGTTATTCAGGCAAAACCATTGACTTGACTAAATATTTCCGTGCTGCGGGTGGAGTGCATCTTGCTTCGGCTTCAAGTGCTGACGGTGAAAATATATTTTTCCCGATAAAGAAATCGGATGTTTCTGATTTTGGTGCTAATTCTTACAGATGTGCGGATGTAAACGATAAGAATGTTAATTATATTGACTTTTCATTTAATGTGAAGGTTGATAAAACCTTTAACGCGAATCATGCAGAGTTTTACCTTGATCAAGTACCTAAGATAACTATAGGTGGTGCAGATGTTTCAGGAAACCTTGTAAGAATGGCAATTACAGATACCGATACTCAAAATACGGTTGTATGCGGTTCTGAGGCAAGTAATAAAAATGTTGTCAGTAAAGCAGAGGGCAATCAAACTCCTGAGACTGTTCGTGCTTTTAGCGATTTTGTTGTTAATCCTGAATCTGAACCAACCGAGTTGTTTAGGGTTGATAAAGGAAGCAGTAAAACAATAAATATTAAAGTGTGGCTTCAGGATGATAAGGCGCCTACTGAATATGCCGGTAAAACTGTTTCAATATCTGATGTTAAAATTGTAACTCAGAACAAAAAAGGCAATAAAGTGTATTTTGTTGACCGTACCGTAAATGAAGATATAAAAAATTGGACAAAGGGTGTAACATTTCAGCAGGGTGACAAAACTCCTGTAACGATGAAGTTTAATGAGAATTCGCATACATATTCCTGTGAATACACACCCGCCGCTGGCGATACAATAGTTAAGTTCACCTCGGGAAGTGTTACTTGGTCTACTGATATGAAGTCGCTCAATTCAGGCGACAGTATGTACTACACCGCCTATGGCGATCATAATAGCAGTAATGCCGGATACGGTACATGGGGCGAAGTGATTGAAATCAGTGTTTCAAGCAAAACCGCAGATGTACTCCCTGCTACTGGCAATGTTTCAAGTGTATATATGGTTCCGGATAAAAATGACACTAACAGTAAAGTTAGAATGCCATTTACTAATGACAAGAATAAATGGGTCGGTTATATTGCAAAGGAAAAGGCAAACAACATGACTTTTTCTTTTACAAATAACGGTAATACATATAAAATTCCTGCTCCTAACAGAGGCAATTCAACGCATTTTGTTGTTACTTCTGCTACAACAGGTTATTGGGACCCACCTGCTACTATTACTGTTACTGCAGGCACTAACGGTGCAGGAACTGCCTTAGGAGAACCTAAAGTTAGTTATGATAGTTTGACAAGTGCTACAATTTCTGTAACCCCCGGTACAAAGGTTCAGCTAATAGCAAATCCTAATAAAGGTTTCGTATTGAAAAACTGGGTAATCAGCGGTACAAGTACCGTGGCAGACGGCATTGGCAGCGACGGTTCTTTTACCCCGACAGCTTCAGGTAACTATAACTTTACAGCCGTTTATGTTGAGTCGTTGACATTTGAGGCTTATGTCAGAACATATGACGGTGCAAGCCTTTCTGAAAACACAAATGGCGGCTCAGTTGAAATTAAGTGTGGAAACCAAAACTCGACTGTAGATTCCAACGATGGAACACACATTACACTCAATGCTGTTAAGGGCAGCACAGTTACATATTACGCAAAAGCTAAAGACGGATATGTTTTTGACGGCTGGTACACAGATGCAGACTGTAATAGTGTACCGGAGAATTCGAGCGATAAATATGAATTGGCTAATGTTGAGGATTCCAAGAAGTTGTATGCGAAATTCAAAGTTGATACTTATACTGTAGAAGCATACGCTCAGCATGGTAACAGTGTTCCTTCCGGTGATGCCGGTAAGGTATCTTTTGACAATAATAATGAAAAATATGCATCGAAAGTAACAACAACGGTAAGGCGTAACGGAGAAGTAATTTTTTATGCTAAGCCTGAAAGCGGCTATGCTTTTATCGGTTGGTATAAGAGTGAAACTGCACCAGAACCGACGATAGCGGTTAAAGATTGTTTCTTAGATAACGGCGTCTATTCTAAAAAAATGACGATACAATATTCTGATGTAAAGACATATGCATTGTATGCAAGATTTAAGGCTTTGTATACGGTAGAAGTCAAAGCGATGTACAACAACGAAAATGTTGATGAAGCCGGTACTGTAAAGGTTGCGGACAGAGCTGCAGGTAAAAGTTCATCTAAACCTGTTATGGAAGGCGACAATGTAACAGTTGAGGCTATTGCCAAAAAAGGTTACAAGTTTGCCGGTTGGTATACGGACGAGGCTTGTAAAAAACCGTATTTCACTAAAAACAACGATGCGTCAAGTATAACCTTAAATAATGTTAGCAAGGGAATCACTCTGTATGCTAAGTTTGAGAGCGATTCAACTACAATCTACTATTATAACTCTAATGGCTGGAAAAACGTCTATGCGTATATGTGGGAAAACGCAAAGGGAAAAGGAAATGAAAATAGTGCGTTTCCGGGAAAGCAAATGACACATGAAGGCGGAAAGGTATGGAGTTGTACATTTTCGCAGTCTGGTAATTGGGATCATGTTATTTTTTCAAATGGTAGCACTGGCTATGGTAATCAAACCGACAATTTATCTTTAGAGCAAGGCTATTATAAGAATGGCTGGCAGTCAAGCAGTGATATTAAGCATACAGTTGCTGTTTCAAATGTAGAGAATGCTGATATTACTGTTACCGCAGGTTCTAATACGATAGCTGAGGGCGATTCACGTGAGGTTTATGACGGTACAAGTCTTACTCTTAATGCTTCAAATATTACAAGCGGTAATTATTGTAACTTTATTGTAACTCCTACACCGTCAGGTGAACCAGAAACACTTCCAGGTAATTCTTCAACCTATCTTGTCGATGGTTCAGACATAACTGTAAGTGCAACATTTTCTTCATCCTCATCTGTCAAGAAATTCTATTTTGAAAATACTCCTGATTGGGATGTAGTTAGTTTGTATTGCTTTAAAAATGGTCAAGATGCAGTTGGGTATGATAAATGGCCAGGTAATGTGTTGACGACAAAGTATCCTCAAAAAATAAACAATCATGATGTTTATTGTATTGAAATTGATACTTCAAAAGTAGACTATGTGGTTTTCAATAATAATGGTAAAGGCCCACAGTCGGAGGATATAAAATTAAACTGGTTTGTTGAAAATAGTGCGAACGGTTGTAGCTTTAAGAAAGGTAATGATAATAAATATTATGTAGATAGTTATTTTACTATACCTTAAAACCGTGATTTATAACACATTATACTGAGGCGTTAATAATTGCTATGTATATTTGCTTGAATGCCTTTCGTAAGTCTAATTTGGAGGTGAAACCATGAAGAAATCTAAATTTACACTTGTTATTGTACTCGGACTTGTACTGTGTTTGTTGTGTGGAACAACTACGACTTTTTCGTGGTTTAATCGTCCTGGAGTGCTACAGGGTGAATCCCTCTCTTGGAACGGAAATTACAATGTGACCAACGGAGAAAATATTACTGCTGTTACTTATGCTGCTTCAAAACCTGACGGCAGTGAGTATAGTACTGATCCGTTTGATTTTAGTGGTTCGACAACTGTTCCCGCCCATGAAACAAAATATTTCTGTACAGAGGTAAAGAACACGGGAGCTGCACCGCAGTCAATTTCTTTGTTCCTTAATAATTCGGAAACTAACACCCTTTCTGTCGGTGTGAACAGCCCCCTCAGAACCTACAGGAGATTTACCTCCGATTCACAAACAACATCTTATGTTACCAAGACACCGAGTAATGTGAATAAGAAGAATTTGTATATAGCTACTAATGTTCCTGACCCTACGAAGTACACTATGCACACTTGGAAGAATGGAGATTCCGATGCTACTAATAGAAAACTTAGCGGATACATTGAAGATAAGTCTGTTAATTATGATAATGTAGATTATAATATATCATATGTTACAATTCCTACAGAACACATCCGTGCGAAGCTCTGGGATGGTCACAAAACGTGGTACGGTAATAATTTAGAAATTACAGATCAGAATAATACTTATGTTTTTAAAGCAGATACATCTACAACTAATACATATACAACTATGAAACATTCAGATCCGTCTGCCGGAATTTCAAGTTTTTATTCTAAAGCAGAAGCTGTAGTAGGTGAGACATTTGACTTAAGCGCAAAGGCACAGGGTACGGTGACTTACACATCGTCAAACATTGGTGTCGCAACAATTGATAATAACGGTAAGGTTATTGCCAATAAGGCAGGCAAGACTACTGTTACTGTTACATCTACGGGTGCGTACGGTGATAAAATAACGGCAAAATGTGAGCTTACCGTAAGCAAAAAACCGGCTAAAAGCTTGTATATTCCGATTGTTACGAATATGAAGATTGAAGGCAAAGCCGACAACGATCCTGTTGTTACAAAGGTGTATTGGTATATCAAAAACGATACAGCATCCGACGCTGAATATTCACTTGGCGATCTGCAAATTTCACTTTAAAATTTTAGATTTTTAAATTTCCAAAAGGGTTGTTTTTACAGCCCTTTTTTATTATAATTTATAATCGGTAGCAGAGAATAAAATCCGCCCGCAAGCAAGGGTAGAAAAAATATATAGTGTTTGCAACAAAATCCGATAAATGTTGCAAAGTTGTTGTTATTCTGTAGGGGCGTTCATCGGACGCCCGCAAGTAACCGCACAAATTATATGTAAAACATATTTTATAAATGCCACAATGTAATTGTTATACTGTAGCGGCGAACCGTGTTCGCCAATCGTTTTGGTTGTAAAACCAAAACGAACATATACGCATTTTTGTTATATAAAATAATGTGTTAATAAACAAATAATTTCATCAAGGCGGGCGGCCAATGACCGCCCCTACTGACACGAACTGAGAACGGTGGCACACCGTGGAGGAATTTATGGATAAAAATAACGATTTTGAAAATGCGGTTGAAGTGACATCTGTAACAACCGAACACCCAAAATCAAAAAATGGAATAAGGAAAAGGCATGAATCAAAGCTACATAAAACCCTGCGGATAATTAAAAATATAATTTGCTGGGGAGTGCTTGCAATACTTGTGCTGACCGTAATTGTGTTTATGGGTTCAAAGGTGAACGGAAAAACACCTTCGCTTTTCGGATATTCCGTGCTTCGAGTTTCAACGGGCAGTATGCAGCCCGAGCTTATGATCGGCGATGTTATTCTCGGAAAGAGCGTTGACGATCCGACCGCCCTCAAGGTCGGCGATATTATCACCTATCGCGGCAGTGGGCAGACCGAGGGACTTCTCGTGACTCATAAGGTTGTAGTTGCACCGTATAAAACAGCTGACGGCACATATAAGCTACAGACAAAGGGCATTGCAAACGATACTCCCGACCCGGAAATTTCAACCGAAGATGTGCTTTATATTATGGTGTGCAAGCTCGGATTCATTGACGCTCTGTATAACCTTTTCTTCTCACCGTGGGGACTGCTGATTTTTATTGCGGCGCTGCTGCTGATATTCATTGATGAGCTTGTCGTTATAATCCGCATACTTACGGGACATGACAAATCACCGAAGGACAGCGACATCAACGAAATTATAGACCGTTTGCAGAAGGAAAAATTGCAACAAAAGGCTGAATCCGACAACGATACAAAATCGGAAGAATAAATAAAAGCTGAATATATTTAATTTCGGACGAAAGGAAAATTCTCTTTTCGTCCGTTTTTTGTTGGCGAAAAAGACAAAGCGGAAAAATGGTGAAAATAGCTTTTATATGGGCTAAAATCGGCTTTTTAGTTGCATTTTTGGGCGATTTGTGGTATATTTTATACGGTCAAATTTGACCGTAACATACTGATTGTGTTTAGAAATTGATATGTTAAGGGTGGTTTCATGGATTACAAATTAATAGCGCTTGACATTGACGGTACGCTGACAAACTCCCAAAAGGAGATTACTCCCCGTACAAGATATGCTCTTATGGAGGCGCAGAAGCAGGGCAAGAAAATTATTCTTGCGTCAGGCAGACATCCCGTAGGAATTATGCCGATAGCAAAAGACCTTATGCTTGACCGTTTCGGCGGTTTTATTATGGCTTTCAACGGCGGCAGGATTATCAATTGCGAAACAGGCGAAACTATGGTGAGCAAGCTGTTTCCGCTTGAATATCTTCCCGACATTGTGAATGTTTTGAAGGATTCAAACATTACAATCAACACATACGATGACAGGCGAATCATCTCGGATAATAAGGTGAACGACTATACCTATGTTGAAAGGGACGTTATCAAGGCCGAAATGGTTGTTGTTGACGATTTTATCTCATCTGTAAGATTTGATATCAACAAAATTCTTCTTGCAGGCGAACCTGATGAGCTTGATAAGTATCAGAAAATTCTTGCAGACCGTTATGACGGCTTGCTCGATGTATATAAAAGCGCACCTTATTTTCTTGAGATTATGCCGTTTGGTGTTACAAAAGGCTCAATGCTTCCGCTTTTGCTTGATAAACTCAAGATTAAAAGGGAAGAACTTGCCGCTTTCGGTGACAATTACAACGATATGACAATGATAGGTTATGCAGGCTTCGGCGTTGCAATGGGTAATGCTGAAACCGATGTAAAGAAGATTGCCGATTACATCTGCGAATCAAACGATAACGACGGTATTGCAAACACACTTGATAAATTCGTTTTAAAGCAATAGTTGCAGAGTTTGAACCTAATATAAGCTTGAAAATATAAAATATAATTTAACGGAGCGTCAGATTTGACTTAACCCTTTAAAAGAGTTGAAAAAACAGAATCTGTCGCTCCTTTTTGTATATAATAGCCAAATTGAGGGCTTAATCTTTGGCGGCATCAAAGTTGTAATAATTCTTTAAAAGAAAAATATATGAGGCTGTCTAAATTATAATATAATTGTATGTTATGTTGTACAAAGTATAACAAAAGGAGGAAAATCTATGGCAAAAATCAAAAAATTGCTTGCTTTGATTTTGTCGATTTGCGTAATTTGCACGGTATCTGTTATGTCCGTAAGTGCGGCTAATACAGATGACGATAACGACACTTCGGCATCAAGCACAATCACAGTACATTACTACTGTGAGGAAGGCACGCCCACAATCTATTATTGGAACAGTCTTCCGAAAAACATCAGCACGGAGTACCCCGGCGTTAAGATGACTTCCGAGGGAAACAACTACTACAAGTACACTTTCAACGATGTAACAAAAATCAATATGATGTTTGTTACAAACGGAAAGCAGTCTGCGGAACTCACAAGAAACACAGGCGAGTGGTGGTACAAAAATAAGAGATGGTCAAGCAAAAATCCTGAAGATATGCAGGAATTTGACCGTGTTGACATGCGTGAAGACACAATTTATTTTGTAATCACAACCCGTTTCTATGACGGTGACACAGGTAACGATGTTCATTGCTGGGACGACTCACAGGCAAACAACCCCGACAGCGATCCCGCATGGCGTGGTGACTTCAAGGGACTTATCGACAAGCTCGATTATATTAAGGCTCTCGGATTCAGCGCAATCTGGATTACTCCTGTTGTAACAAATGCGTCAGGCTACGATTACCACGGCTACCATGCAATGGACTTCTCAACAGTTGATGTTCGTTACGAGAGTGACGGCGCTACATATCAGGATCTTATTGATGCCGCTCATGAAAAGGGCATCAAGATTGTTCAGGATATCGTAGTTAACCATTCAGGTAACTTCGGTGAGGCAACTCTTGCTCCTATGTTTACAAAGGAATACGACTCAATTCAGGATCTTGCTTCTGTAGATTGCATGAAGGTTATTGAGGGAAGCGACTTTGCTAAAACATTCCCGAACTACGATGACCTTGAGCCTAAGTATCAGTATGCCGCAAGACTTAATATCATGAAGGATACTAAGGAGCTTGACTCCGGTAATCACGACACGGAAAACTACTATCACCACTTCAAAGACCTCAGCTGGGAAAGCCCGACTGTACAGACAGGTCAGATTGCCGGTGACTGCGTTGATATCAACACAGAGAATCCTACAGTTGCTAATTACCTTAACGACGTTTATAACAACTATATCAACATGGGTGTTGACGCTTTCAGACTTGATACTGAAAAGCACGTTTCAAGACTTACACTTAACCAGTATTACTTCCCGTCATGGCTCAAGACAGGCGGTAAAAACTTCTTCATCTTTGGTGAGGTTTGTACTCGTGTAAGTGAATTCTGGAACCACAACATTCCTGCAATTTCAGCTCCGTTCTATACATGGGCTGAATCAGACAGCCAGTACATCGATTCATTTACAAATGATCAGGCTGCAAACATTAATCTTACACTTAAGCACTATGACAGCAACGCAAGTACAGCAAATCAGCCCACATCTGATAATGTTTATCTTGACGGTCTTAAGTATCACACACCTGATTACAGCAAGTCAAACGGCACAAGCGTAATCGACTTCCCGATGCATTGGAACTTCTCAAATGCAAGCAACGCATTTACCCGTGCTTGTGAAGAAGATCCGTACTACAATGACTCATCATGGAATGTAACATATGTTGATTCTCACGACTACGGTCCTGATATGGACAGCCGTTACGACGGCGGTACACAGTCATGGGCTGAGAACCTTGATGTACTCTTTACTTTCCGTGGTATTCCGTGTCTTTACTACGGTTCTGAACTTGAGTTCCAGAAGGGTGTTCCTATGGACGTAGGTCCTAACGCACCTCTCTCAACAACAGGTCGTGCATACTTCGGTGACTACCTCGAGGGCGACGTAACAGCAACAGACTTTGGTACATATTCTAATGCAAGCGGTGCTGTTGCAAGCACACTTGAAGCACCTCTCGCTGTTCATATTCAGCAGCTCAACAGAATCAGAAGAGCAGTTCCTGCACTTCAGAAGGGTCAGTATACAAGAAGCAAGACTTATGTTGACGGTAATATGGCATTCGTTCGCCGTTACACACAGGGCGCTACAGACAGCCTTGCTTGTGTAACTATCTCAGGCGGTGCTACATTCAAGAACCTTCCTAACGGCAAGTATATTGATGCAGTTACAGGCGATGTTAAGTATGTTACAGACGGCACACTTACAGTATCTTCTGTTGGTAGGGCTAATATGAGAGTTTATGTTTGCTGTGCAGACGGTTTCACCGGAATTGACGGTCAGATCGGCACTAACGGCGCATATCTCAAGTAATAAAATAATGTTATTTTTTACGGAGCAGGTTTTTCCTGCTCCGTATTTTTCTGCCCTAAACTCTCAAATGACGGATTGCAGATTTATATCCGTCAAAATTATACTTCATTTATAAATAAACATCCCGAAAGTTGCATAATGATGAATAAAAAGACAGAAAATTATGCAAATTCTACATATAAGGTTTAAAATCGTTATGACACTTCTGCAAGAATTGTACCTTTTCTTTTTTTAAAAAATGTGCTATAATATATAAAATATAGTTTCAATTTATTGTGAATTTTAAAAAGGAGTGTTTTTTATGACAAACAGCGAGTATTCGGATGTTACACCGCAGATTCATGCTCTGGCTCAGAAAATGACGCATAACTCCGTTATTGATACAGATTTATACAGTAAGTACAATGTAAAAAGAGGTCTGCGTGACCTTGACGGTAAGGGTGTTCTCACAGGTCTTACATATATTTCTACAATCACACAGAATAAGCTTGTTGACGGAAAGCTTGTTCCTTGCGAGGGTGAGCTTCGTTACAGGGGCTATAATGTAAAGGATATCGTTGACGGTATTCTTGAGGATGACCGTTTCGGTTTTGAAGAGGTTACATATCTTCTTCTCTTTGGCGATATGCCTAACGAAGAACAGCTTAAAGATTTTAAGAAGCTTCTCGTTCAGTACAGAACCCTTCCTCAGCACTTTGTTCGTGATGTTATCCTCAAGGCCACAAGTAACGATATGATGAATTCAATAGCAAGAAGTGTTCTCACACTTTTCTGCTATGATAAGAACGCTAACGATACATCAATCGACAATGTTTTAAGACAGTGTATACAGCTTATCTCCGTATTCCCTCTTTTGTCGGTTTACGGCTATCACGCATATAATCACTATCAGCGTGATAACAGCCTTTATATCCACCGTGCAGAGCCTACAATGTCAACAGCCGAGGTTATTCTGTCGCTTCTTCGTCCCGACAGACACTATACTCCGCTTGAGGCAAAGGTTCTTGATATGGCGCTCATTCTCCATATGGAACACGGCGGCGGTAACAACTCAACATTTACAACACATGTTGTAACATCTTCGGGTACTGATACATACTCGGCAGTAGCTGCGGCACTTGCATCACTCAAAGGTCCTAAGCACGGCGGTGCAAATGTTAAGGTTTACTATATGTTTGAGGATCTCAAAAAGCATGTTAAGGACTGGGAGGACGAGGACGCTCTTGAAGATTATCTTGAGAAGCTCCTTGACAAGCAGGCTTTTGATAAAAAAGGTCTTATCTACGGTATGGGACACGCAGTTTATACAATTTCCGACCCCCGTCAGCAGATTCTTCACGGTGCTGTTAAAAAGCTTGCGCTTGCCGAAGGTCACAATGATGAATTTGATCTTTATGAGAGAGTTGAAAGACTGGCTCCGAAGGTTATCGGCAGAAAGCGTAAAATCTATAAGGGTGTTGCCGCAAATGTCGATTTCTACAGCGGACTTCTTTACAGCCTTCTTGATATTCCGTGTGAGCTTTATACTCCGCTTTTTGCAACAGCTCGTATTACGGGTTGGAGCGCACACAGACTTGAGGAGCTTATCAACTGCGGTAAGATTATCCGTCCTGCATATATGAGCATTTCCGAAAACAAGGAATATGTTGATTTGAAAGACAGATAATACGGCGAACCGCCGTTCCCCGTTCGAGAAGTTAGTTTTACAAGTGCGAGGGTTAAATTGCCCGAGCGTATGGAAAATTGAAAGTTAAAAATCAAAGTCGGACGACAGTTTGCAAAATGCAAATCATTGTCGCCCGACCGTTTTTTATATATGAAATTAACTGTTTGGTCGTGGGGCGAATAATATCCGCACTACGATTTTTCGCAACATTCATCTTAAAACAACAAAAGACCGCTCTTTTGAGCGGTCTTTAAAGCTTGTGTTTTAAATTCAAAATCTATTGCAATCAGCAGAAGAATACATCCATTTCTTCTGCGTTGCCGTCGGCAACAAAGTATGCCTTGCTTTCTTCGGGCTTGAGATAGATTGAAATTTCCTTTGCATCCTTGCCGTATGTAGCCTTAACATTTTTGATTACTTCTTCAACAGGAACCTGTGCGCCTGCATATTCTACGAAGAAATTAACCTTTGTTTCAACCGGAACGGGCTTCTTTGGAGCAACCTTCTTTGGAGCAACCTTCTTTGGAGCTGCTTTCTTAACAGGAGCCTTTTTAACGGGTTCTGCTTTCTTAACAGTTTCAACCTTTACATTTTCTGTCTTTGTGGGTTCAGCCTTCTTTGCAGCTGCAGCAACAGTCTTAGCAGGCTCAGCCTTTGCAACAGTCTTTTTTACAGGCTCTTCCTTAACGGGAGCAGTTTTTGCAGGGGCTGTTTTTGCAGTTGTTTTCTTTGTTGTTGCCATAATAAATCCTTCTTTCAAAGTAATAAAATATTGCAGAAATAAAAGTTTTATCTTTTGTAAATATTATACATTTCAGAGTAAAAAATGTCAATAAACTGTACAAAAATTCGGCGGTTAATACATATTTGCGAAAAAATAAAATTCCTGTTAGTTGAAATGCACAATGTTATTGCCTCATATTTGTGAACTATGTCGTTTTTTCTGTCAAAAAAACGAAAAAAAGCACATCATCATTTGAAAACCTCTTGCAACTGTGCTAAAATGATAGCGATTAATTTAAGAGAGAAGAATGATTTATGGGAGAGAATTTCATCATTATTGCACAACAGGTGCTTGTACTGTTCATTTTGATTGCAGTCGGTTTTATTTGCGGTAAGAAGAAAATTATCACCGATTTTTCCGCCCGTCACATGACCGATATAGTATTGTATGTTGTGACGCCCTGCGTTATGATTTCTGCTTTTCAGCGGGAGTTCTCGTTTGAACTTTTGAGCGGACTTATAATTTGCGTTGCCTGCTCTGCACTTATTTTCGCTGTTTCAATACTTATCTGTAACCTGATTTTTCATGATAAAGATGAAAGCCGTAAGGCTGTTATCCGCTTTGCAACAATCTATTCAAACTGTGCATTTATGTCTTTGCCCCTCCAGAAGGCAATTCTCGGTGATGACGGTTGGTTTTACGGCTCAATTTTCGTTGCCGTATTCAACATTTTTGTATGGACGCACGGACTTGTTTCAATGAGCGGTGACAAAAAACAGCTTTCATTCAAAAAGCTTGTTCTCAACCCCGGCCTTATCGGTGTCCTTCTTGCAATTATCCTGTTTATTACAGGTTTTAAGCTTCCGTACATAATCAGTCAACCGGTTGAATATCTTGCAGTTCTGAACACTCCGCTCCCGATGCTTATTATAGGTTTTTACCTTTCACAGGCTGACTTTAAAAAGGCGTTTACTGACAAGGGCGTATATTTTTCTTCGGCAGTCCGTCTGATTGCTTTACCGATGATTACAGCGGTTGTAATGTCATTGTGCCGTGTCACACCCATAATTACCATGGCTTGCGTAATTGCCACATCAGCCCCTACTGCCGCAACAACAACTATGTTTGCAACAAAGTTCAACAAGGATGTTGAGCTGTCGGTTAGTATCGTTGCCGCAACTACGGTATTTTCACTTGCAACAATGCCGCTTGTCGTAATGCTTACGGGCATGATGAGCGGATTTAGTAGTTAATGTAAAATGGAAATTTGAAAATGGAAATTTGAAAATGGAAAATTATGGTCGGCGGTGTGCCACCGCAGACCTTTCGAGAAGATAGTTGAGATAAATGAATTGCATTGATGCCCGAAACGGCATTGATGCAATTTTTATTTTATATGAATTTAACTGTTTAATTGCAGAGGAAAACCGTGGCCTCCCGTTAGTAATGGCAGAAAATTTATGTTCTCGAATTGGGAACGGCGGCTCGCCGTAAAAATATATAGAAATCTCGGCTAAAATTTGATATAATGAACACATAAAAATATATAATCCTTTGAGGGGGACTGTATTATGTCGAGAAATCCTATGCAAAAACAGAAACTTTTGTATCTGCGAAAAATTCTTCTTGAAAAGACCGATGAAAATCACGGGCTGACTTCAAGTGAAATTCTGGCAGAGCTTGCGTTGTACGGAATTACTGCGGAGCGAAAAAGTCTTTACGATGATTTGCAGGTGCTTGAAAAATTCGGAATGGACATCTGCAAGAGTAAATCATCAACCGTTAAATATTATGTTGCAAGCAGAGAATTTGAACTGCCCGAGTTGAAGCTTCTTGTTGACGCAATTCAAAGCTCAAAATTCATTACCGAAAAAAAGAGCATTTCCCTCATTCATAAGCTTGAAGGGCTTGCAAGTGTTCATGACGGCAAGGAACTGCAACGGCAGGTTTTTGTCGCAAACAGAGCCAAAACAATGAATGAACGAATTTATTATTCGGTTGACAAAATTCAGAATGCAATAGCACTCAACCGCAAAATCTCGTTCAAATACTACCGTTGGGAACTCGATTTTTCGGGAACGGAGCGAATTGTCAAGCGTGAAAAAATCAGGGACGGCGGATACACGGCATCACCGTGGGCGCTGTGCTGGGATGATGAGAATTACTATCTCATTGCCTATGACACCTGTGCTGACAGTATAAAGCATTACCGAGTTGACAAAATGGACGATATCGAGGTGCTTGACGATGAGCGTGACGGGGGAAAGACCTTTGAAAAATTTGATCCTGCAGATTATTCAAAGGGCGTTTTCTCAATGTTCGGCGGTGAAAAAGCTACGGTTAAGCTGTCGGTTGACAATGACTGCATAGGTGTTATTGTTGACAGGTTCGGCAGGGATATTTTTGTTACAAAGGAAAGCGACACAACATTCGGTGTATCGGTTGATATTATGACAAGCAAACAGTTCTACGCTTGGGTATTCGGTCTTGGCGGAAAGGTCAGAATTATATCTCCGCAAAATGTTGTTGATGAATTTAAAAAACAGCTTGAAAATGTAAACGATTCATTTTAATTGCCATACGGTTGGCAATATTTCATATTAAAATCGTTAAATAATAATGTCTGATTCGGAAACAATCATAACAATTATCAGTAGAAAAATTGATACATTATTGCGTAGAATTAAAAATCAATTAACATACAGCAGACAGCGGAATATTTAAAATTTGCACTAATTGCAGTTTATACATTTATTTTTTGCACATTTGTCGTAATTATTGACTTTATTGTGCATAAAGTCTATTATATTGTTGCAGTGATTATTTGTGTTGTTTTCAGACGCAAAATGTTTGAAAACATAATTTTTTAGAATCGGGGTTATTATTATGAATTTTGATTTCTTGCGTTCGGCAACCGCATCGAGTTCAGCTTACAGAGTAGTTTGCGGTGAAATGATTATTGACAGCAATATGTGGAATGTTCACAACGAGGTTCTTGTGGCTGTTGTAAGGGACGGCTATATGACCGTTGAAATGGGTGCTGACACTTATTCGCTCTCAACAGGCGACATTTACTTTATTTCACCTAATCAGAGATATAAAATTAATAATACAGGCAACGCAAGAGTTGACGTTATTCTTCTTAACCTTTCAAATCCTGCATCGCTCACTCAGGAGTTTATTCCGCAGAGTCTGATCAGAGGTCTTGTAACAGGCAACTGCACTCACTTTGCAAAGGTTACAAGAGGCGACTACCGTTATAACAATCTTATTGACGATATGAACACGGTTATTTCTGCCGAGAACGAAAAGCACGAGTTCTTCCAGATTCTTGTTCACGGCAAAATGTACGACATTTTCTATATTCTTTTCTCATCGGGTCTTGTTAAGATTTGTGATGTTGAGGCTCAGGGCAAAAAGTACCGTGCTCTCCGCAGAATTACGGAATATATCAACAACAACTTCTGCGACAGCATCACTCTCGATACAATAGCTCAGACAACAGGTCTCAGCCGTTACTATGTGTCGCATCTCTTTAAGGAGCTTATGAATACAACATTTGTAAACTACCTTAACGAGCTCAGACTGACAAGAGCCGCCATGCTTCTTACTACAACAGACACTCCCGTTATCGAAATTGCAGGTATGTCGGGCTTCAACAACATTTCAAACTTTAACAGAGCATTCAAAATGTACTACGAAACAACACCTTCAAAGTACAGAAGAGCCGAGAAACAGTCATTTTAAATAAGTATTTTCAAAATAAAAAGCCGGTGCATATGCGTCGGCTTTTGTTTATGGTAATAATTTGTCCGCTTAGGTAATATTGTTTAAAAAAGGCAGTTCATTTTTGTAGAATGCTTAAATTGAAAAGAAAAGCATACCGTGGTATAATTGTTATATGTGTGACAGCGTGTCTTTTTGTGCGTCATTTGTGTTTAGAAGTATTAAACGGCGGTGAAACGATGAAGTTTTTTAATAAAAATATAAACAAGGTTTTGTCGGTTGTGCTTGTTGTAGTATCCGTTTTGGTAGTTTTGCAGTTCGTCTGCTCAAACGGTACTCTCAACGCCGGAGAAACTCCGACAGAATCGGCAATGGCAAGGGTAAATCCGAATATTCGGAAGATTGTTCCGACAACAACTGTTTCCGCAACAACCGTACCCGTTGAAACAACAACGGCAAAGCCTAAAGCAACCAAGGCAACAACTCAGCCTCAGACAAAAGCCACAAAGGCAACAAAAGCGACAACTCAGCCCGTGACAACAACACAGGCAACCGTTCCGTTTGCTACGGCAATTCCGCCAAAAGAGCCTGTTGATTACCAATCTCAATGGGACGCAGGTTATCTTGTGGCAATTGACAATCCGGACAAAACCTATGAATGCTCCAAGGTAACGCTTACCGATGAGGACAGGGATCTTCTTGAAAGACTTTGCATGGGCGAATTCGGTTCGGGCGGTTTTATAGGAGCGGCACTCATTGCTCAGTCGGTAAAAGATGCAATGTGCTTTGACGGTTATCCGACAGTTGCCTCGGTTATCGAGAACTGCCATTATACCGGCAGTACCAAAATCGGCACAAATCAGGAATGTATTCAGGCGGTAAGCTATATCTTTGACGAAAACAAGGATGCCGTTCAGCACCGCATTATGTATATGTATAATCCCGATATGGTTCAGAGCGCTTTCCACGAAAGTCAGAACTATATCCTGACATATCAGACTGTCAGATTTTTTGACAGGTGGGGGTATTGACGAAAATCCTTGATTTTCGTCAGCTAAATTCACGCAAGCGTGAGCTAAATTTGCTACGCAAGCTAAATTATCCTACGGATAGCTAAATTGTCCTGACGGACAGGTAAAAGTTAATAGTGAAAAGTTACGGTCGGGAAGATACATTGCAAAATGCAAAGCTGTATTTCCCGACCGTTTATTTTATCATAAAACTGTATACTATGTCTTTGCACTGTTGTATACTATGTTACTACACTGCACATATTATCCGCCCGCACGGCGAGCCGCCGTTCCCAATTCGTGTAGATAGTTTGTGCAATGCTAAAACATATTATACCCGAGCGTAGTATTGTAGTTGTTCGCCCGTTCGTGTGCAATGCACACGATTGCACGCAATGCGTTCAAAATTGGATCCATAATTTGTGTTATTACCTACCGATGTCCGATGAACGCCCGTACCGTAATCAAAACTCAACAACCTCTTTTTCTTCAATTTTGTCTGTCGGTTCGATTTTTTCTTCGGAATATTTATCCTTGAAACCGTCAATTACTTCGCATATGATTTTTGTTGACGTCATAAACATTACTCTGATTTTGAATTTTTTCCTGACATACTTATTGACTGCGCCGGCGCCCATTGTGCCGTTGGCTTTGGTGTACGGCGAATTTGCGATATAGCCGACTGTGCCGATGTTTTTCATCGTGACCTTAATTGCCTCGCTGTCATACGGGTTGTTGTGTTCCTTTTTGCATGTCAGTTTTTTGCCGATGCTGAACGGATTGAAACCGTAGTAATATTTCATTCCCGTGATTGTAACATAAACCTTTTTCATAATAAATTCCTCCTTCGATTTTGTGGATTATCGTCTGCGGCGATTTCTGTGGTGGGTGGGTTTCTTTTTTATCCCCATAATCGTCTTTACAGAACCTGACACAGCGTATGCCGTGAAGATGTAGACACAGAAATTCAGCATTGTTATTCCTCCTCGTTTTCATTTGCCTTCCTTACTGTATCTATATTTTATCAAAAGAGGTGTCCGATAAAACGGACTTTGGTAATGACCGCAAACGGTCATTACAGTGAAATTCGCCGTTGGCGAGTGAAATCTGACTTTGTCAGGTGAAATCGTTCTGTCGGACGGTGAAATTGCCCTATTGGGCAGTTGCGGTCGTGAAGACAGTCTGCAAAATGATAAACAAAAGTTCCCGATTAATTTGATTCGCTATGCGAATCAATCTGTAGAATACAAAACAAAAATGCATCAGAGCCTTACCGGGCATCTGATGCATTTTATTTATCTGACTGTCTTCTCAAATTACAGGCGGTGGTACACCACCAACCTTAATTTTCCATTTTCAACTTTCAATTAAAAAATAACGCTCGGGCGATAATGTTTGAACTATCGCAAACTGTCTTCACGAACAGGGCGCAGCGACACGCTGCCGGCGACTCGCCGTTATTTAAGAGTTTTCATACATTGCTTGAATGTTTCGATTACATACCATGCTTCATCGTCTGTGAGAGTTGAGTTCATCGGGAGGGTGAGCTGGTTTTTGTGCATATTATACGCATTCGGATAATCGGTAATCTTGAAACCACGCTTGTTGTATGCCGAAAGCAACGGCAATGGCTTGAAGTGGACATTGCACATTACGCCGTGGTCAGCCATCATATTATAGAACTTGTTACGGTATTCTGCGTCTTTGCCGATAAATCTTACAAAGTAAAGGTGACCGCTGCTGCGGTGGTTTTCATCGCAGTGATTAAGCACCTGAACAGGCAAATCCTTAAATTCTTCGTTGTAAAGCTTTATAAGTTGATGTCTGCGGTCGAGCATTTGATCGTAGCGTTCAAGCTGAGCCACACCGATTGCGGCAAGCACATCGGTCATATTACACTTGTACTGAGTGTCAACAACATCATATTCCCACGATGCGACTTTGTTTTTTTGATATGCGTCCTTGGTCTGACCGTGAAGCGAGAGAAGCATATACTGCTTGTACATTTCTTCCTCGTCAATTCCGTCATGTGAACGGTGAACAGCCGCACCGCCCTCGGCAGTTGTCATATTCTTTACAGCATGAAAGCTGAAGTTTGTGAAGTCGGCAATTTCACCGCACATTTTACCGTGCCATTGCGCACCGAATGCGTGAGCGCCGTCAGCCATAACAATAACTCTGCCGAACTTTTCCTGAAGCTCGTTGCGTGGATTGAAAACGCCTTTCTTTCTTTCAACAGCCTCAAAAATACGGTCATAGTCGCACACAACACCTGCAAGGTCAACAGGAATGATAACCTTTGTATTGTGGTTGATTGCCGCCTCCATTTTATCGTAGTCCATTTCAAAGCTGCCGCTTTTGCAGTCAACCATAACAGGCTTTGCGCCCACATGGTAGATGATTGATGCGGTTGCCGTGTAGGTGTATGCCGGAACGATAACCTCATCTCCCGGACCGATGCCGAGAATACGCAGAGTAAGTTCGGCACAAGAGGTCTGCGATGAAAGGCAGACAGCCTTTTCCGTGTGACATCTTTCTGCAATACGGCTTTCAAAAAGCTTTGTTTCGGGGCCTGTTGTAATCCAGCCCGATTTCAGAACCTTTATAACTTCGTCAATTTCTGCCTGAGAAAGGTCAGGCGGCGAAAAGGGAATTTTTCTCATTTTAAATTTCTCCTCGGATACAGCCGTGCATTAACCACTGCCGTACACAAACTATAGACAAATCTGAAAATATTTACACTCCATTATACAACGCAAGTCATAAAAAGTAAAGTTCCAAAATACCCAAAATATACTCTGAAAATGCGGTTTTGTATGGTGTATGAGCCGTATTGCAGTTGATTTTCAGCTTTTTTCGCTTTTGGAGGCTTTCTTTTGCAGATATTTCTTTTTTGTTGCAAGACCGCCTCTTATGTGCCTTTCGCTTTTGTTGGTGTCAAGAATTTCCCTCACCTGTCGGTAAAGTGCAGGGTTAAGTACCTTTAGCCGTTGGCTGACATCCTTATGCACGGTGCTTTTGCTCACACCGAACTTTTTTGCCGTACTTCTCACGGTTGCCTTGCTTTCGATTATGTATTCGCCGAGCATTGCCGCTCTTTCTTCTACGATACCTTTCACATACAGCCCTCCTGTCTGTCCTCCTTAGGTGGACATCTGTAATAGATTGTATGTGCATACAGCGGATTGTATGACGGTATAGTTTAGCATGTTTTGTTGCGCTTGATTGTGTTTTATTGCGTTTTATTGCGTTTTATCTGTAATTAAACTAAATTTTTGTATAAACAGACAAATTAGTGTTCATAACTTCGGTGTTTATGTGAATTGAATTGTTGTGCCTGTGAATGGTATAATTTAGTTGTAAAAGTCAGAGAAAATCAAATTTTTTTGTGCATTTTGTATCTTTGACTCAAGAAGGGGAAATATACATGAAAAAATTAACAGGTAAATTATTTGCAATGATTCTCACGGTATCGGTTGCAGTATCCTGTGTGGTGTCAACGGGCATTTTCACAGCCTCGGCATACACAGCGCCGAAAAAAGGCAAAATTGTTTACAACAAAGCAATACACAATAAATACAGCAAGGTCGAGAATACGATTCTTGACAGCCTTAAAAATTTTGACGATAAAATTGATATCAGCAGTCTAAATGTGCCGAGAAGTGATATTTCGGAAATTTTTAGGGTGCTGACATTGACTCATCCTGAGCTTTACTATGTGAATCAGGGATTTTCGTACTCCTACTATCCGTCAGAGGACACGATTACATCAATCCATCCCGAGTACACAATCAGCAAGAGCGAGTATGTAACACAGAAAAAGTTGCTTGATAAAGAAACCGAGAGAATACTTTCACTTGTAAAAGAGGATATGACCGATTCCGAAAAGGCTCTTGTAATCCACGATGAGCTTGCCATTATGAGCGAGTACAGCACATCAGATTACAACAAGGCTGATATTTACAATTCGCTTGTTGAAAAGACTTCCGTATGTCAGGGCTATGCGCTTGCGTATTCCTACATGCTTTCACTTGTCGGAATAGACTCCGAACTTGTTGATTCAAACTCAATGAACCATATGTGGAACAAGGTTCATATCGGCAACGCTTGGTATAATGTTGATGTTACATGGGATGATCCTATTAATGACCGACCGGGACACGCTCAGCATACATACTTTCTTTTAAGCGACAATGCCATTCAGAATCTTCCATCAAAGCACTATGATTACACAATAAGCAACAGCGCAAATTCGACAAAATATGATAATTACGAAATCCATAATTTCGACACAAGGCTTTGCGAAGTTAACGGTGAATTTTACGGCTTTGTCAACAACAATTCTTCAGCTAACAAGGGTGCATTGTTAAAATACAAGCTTGACAGCAATACTACATATGAGGAAAAGCTGAAATTGAACGAAAGATGGAGCGCAGGCGGTAATTCCTACTGGATAAATACATTTATGAGCCTTGAAAAATACAACGATACTCTGTATTTTAATACCTCCGACGCCGTGTATTCATACGATGTTAAAACAGGCAGACAGGCAGTTGTCGCATCCGATATCAGTGGTGTGTCCGCATCATCAGGCAGGCTTTGCTACGGAATGGTTCTCAAGGGTGACGCAATGTATGCCGCCGTGTCGGATTCTCCGAACAACAAAGCGACTTTGAAGTATATAAAAAGGGTTGACAAAGACAGTCTTGCAATCGGTATGACAAACTATATTATGATTTCAAGCACAAATTCAATTGAAAAAGCATATTACGGTGACGCAAACGGTGACGGCAAAATCAATGTTTCCGATGCAACCGCAATTCAGAAAGCAATTGTGGGTCTTATCAATCAGAACGAGATAGAGCGTATAAACTCTGATGTAAACTTTGATTCCGATATTACCGTCATTGACGCAACCACAGTTCAGAGGTATATTGTAAGGCTTATATAACGGCAAGCCGTTGGCAAATTGAAAATGGAAAATTTAGGACTGCGGTGGCACACCGCAGTCCTTTCGAGAAGATAGTTAGATTAGGAAATTGCATTGATGCCCGATACGGCATTGATGCAATTTTTGTTTTATTTATATAATTTTAATTTGTACAAATCTTTGCGTGGTTATCTGCAGGCGTATAATATCCGCCCATACAAATTTGCAACAACTTCCATATATACAAAAACGGTCGGGCGACAATGTTTTGCATTTTTGCAAATTGTCTTCCCAACCATAATTTTCCATTTTCCATTTTCAATTTTCAATTTTATGCCCGAACCGTACACCGTTACTGTTCAATATCGCTATTGATTTACCCATGCAATTATGCTATAATTCTAAGGATATAGTGTATTAACGGAGGCTTTGGAATGCTGGATTCATATGTTGAAATTGACCTTGACAAAATCGGTGCAAATGCCCGTGCGATAACACAAAAATACAGCGACTACAAATATTTTATTGCCGTTCTCAAGGGTGACGGTTACGGTCACGGTATGGAAGTGGCAAATGAAATGTACAAAAACGGCATTAACTATTTTGCCGTGTCCTCTCTTGAGGAGGCTCAAAGCTTTCGTAAGGTCAACAAGGACGCTCCGCTTTTGTGCCTGCATCCGGTTCATCTTTCGAGAATTGAGGAGGCAAAGCGGCTTAATCTCACCATTGCCGTGAATGAGCTTGACTACCTCAAAAGGTTGCTTGATTTGAACATTGACTGCAATTTCAAGGTTCATCTCCAGATTGATACAGGATTTAACCGCCTCGGCTTCAAGGATAAGAACGAGGTTAAAACTGCCGTTGATATGATTAACGGTTCAAATTTTGTTCTTGAGGGAATTTATCAGCATTTTGCAACAGCCGGAATTTTTGATCCCCATTGGGACGAGCAGGTCAGAAACTTCAAGGAGCTTACATCGCTTATTGATTTGAATAAAATCCCGATTGTCCATATGGGCAGTTCCGTTTCAATGCTCACCCACCCGAAACAGCCTTTTACAACAGGCGTGAGAATGGGCATTGCAATCTACGGCTACAATGTTGCCCCCGATTCTCTTTCAAATTCGCCAAAGGACAAACTTCGCAAAATGCGAAACAATTACTTCATTAAGAAGTACAACATCAGCGAAACATATTTTGATGTAAAGATAGATTTACAGCCGGCTATGAAGATGAAAACCCGTATTCTTCAGCTTAAAAAGGTGAACAAGGGCGAGTGGTTCGGCTACAATGCGTCATACACGGCAGATGAGGATATTATTCTTGCAATTCTTCCTGTCGGCTACAACAACGGCATCGGTCACGCAAATCACAACAGACAGGTTGTTATCAACGGCAAAAAATATCCTGTTGTCGGTGAGATGTGTATGAATATGACGGCTGTTAAGGTTGATTCATCGGTTAAAATTGATGACGAGGTAACGCTCCTCGGTGACGGCATAACAGTTGGAATGTTCGGCAGAAGTTCGGGTATGGGCAATGCTGAGGCGCTTGTGAATATAGGCAAGAACAATCCGAGATTTTATGTAAAAGACGGTAAGGTTGTAAAGGAGAAGTAAGATGGCAGTTTCGGTACACAAATGGCTTTTGAATAAATTCAGAGATATTAACCACAGCAGAATGGATAAGCACATTGACATTATCGCCAAGAACAGCGGTAAGTCAAAGGCTTATATCAAGTTCGACATAATCCGCAACTTTCTCATCAGAGGCACAGGCTACACGGACTATTTCCGTTGCGATTTTATCAACCTTTCGGCTAAAGAGAAAAAAACCTTTGTAACTGCAAAAACTTTCTACAAAATTCTTGAATATCTCAACGATGAGGAATATATCGTTCTTCTTCGTGACAAGCTTGTTTTTGACGAGCTTTTCAAAAAGTATCTCAAAAGAGATTTTATCAACCTTCGCACAGGCAGTAAGGAAGATTTCAAGAAGTTCCTTGACGGCAGAGAAACCGTTTTTGCAAAAGATCCGACAGGCGAGGGCGGTCACGGCATTTCAAAAATCACCGTTGCCGATGTAAAGGACAGCAACAAGCTTTATGATGAACTCAAGGCAAACGGTCAGCTTCTTGTTGAGGAAGCAATCGTTCAGAGCGATGACCTCAACGAAATCAATCCGTGCGTTGTAAATTCATGGCGAGTTGTTACGCTCTATAAGGACGGCAAGGCGCATATAATAAATAACGCTCTCCGTATCAATCAGGACGAGTCGAATGTTATCGGCTGTACAAATGACCTCTACCTCAGCCTTGATGCAGACGGCAGAATCGACAGTAATGTAATTGACGACTACGGCAATGTTTATGACAAACACCCGATGACAGGCAAAAAGTTCTCAGAGGTTAAGATTGCAGGCGTTCGAGAGGCTCTTGACATGGTTGTTGAGGCAGCGGAAAAGATTCCGCAGGTGAGATATATCGGTTGGGATATCGCCTTTTCAAAGAACGGTCCCGTTATGGTTGAGGGCAACGAGTACCCGGGCTATGGACTTTTGCAGTTCTATAAACTAAAAGGCAAACGCACAGGCCACCTGAAAGAAATCGCCGATGTCCTTGGTGACGAGATGAATAACATTAAGCTTTGATTATTCAGCAAAAAACTTTATAATAAAAACAAAAAACAGCACCGATATGACTGACCCGACCCCCAAAAGTTAGACCTAAAAAATCTAACTTTTGGGGGTCGGGTCACAGGACAAAGTATCTGCCCTTGATTATAATTTAGTCAAGGGCAGTTTTATTTTTACAAATTATTTTGTTCAAAATCGATTACGATGATTTTGCTCTTGCTTTTTGATTAAGCCTTACAAACACTTTGCATTGTTCAATACACACTTCTTTTTGCTCTGCTGTAAGACTGCGAAATACTCTTAATAGTTCATCCTCCTGACGAGAAGAGGCTTTGTTGGTTCGACACCCCAAAAGATAATCTATTGAAACACTAAAATAAATTGCAAGAGATTTTAATGTAGCAAAATCGGGTTCACGGGTATTCTGAACATAACTGCTTACTGTTGAGGGAGCTATATTTAATTGTGAAGCTAATTCTTTTTGTGTAATGCCTCGTTCGTCAATTAAAATCCTTAATCTATCACCAAAATTCATTAAATCACCTCGTATATATCTTATATGGTATTGACAAAAATTTTTAGATAATAACACGAAATGCGTTGACAGTTTACGAAACGAGTAATATAATGAAACTAATATACTATATTGACACGGAGGTATGAATATGTTACGGCAACAAACAGAACAGCAAACAAATGAATATCAAAAAGTAAAGAATAAGAACAGCAAATTTTTTCAGATACTAAGTGTTATTCTGATTATTTTACTTTTGCTTGGCACAATAGGTTTTGTTGTGTTTAAGGGTGATTCAAAAGTAGAAAACGGACTTTCTGCATATGAATTGGCTGTAAAATACGGCTATGAGGGAACTGTGCAGGAATGGCTTGATTCTCTTTCAGGCAAATCTGCCTATGATATTGCGGTAGATAATGGCTATTCAGGCACTGAAAAAGAATGGACATCTGCACTTGAAGCTTCATCAAAGCAGGATGGTGCAAGCATAAAGACCGCTTCTTTTTCGTCGGATGGTGAATTGCTTATAACCTTGTCCGACAATTCTGTCTTAAATCTCGGCAAAGCTATAGGTGCTGACGGCAAGAATGGCGCTAATGGCAAGGACGGTACAAACGGAATTAACGGCATTAACGGTAAGGATGGCGTCAATGGTTCTAATGGCAAAGATGGCAAAAACGGAACTAACGGTAAAAATGGTGTTGACGGTAAAGACGGAGCAAACGGTTTAAATGGTGCTGACGGCATTAACGGTACTAACGGTAAAGACGGTGTAGACGGAAAGAACGGTACAAATGGTATTGACGGTGTTGGCATTACAAATGCAAGTATCAATTCTGACGGTCAGCTTGTACTAAACTTTTCAGACGGAAAAACTGTTAATCTTGACAAGGTTGTCGGGATGAACGGTACTGACGGCATCAGTGTTACAAATTCTGAAATCAATTCAAACGGTGAGTTGGTTCTTACATACTCAAACGGACAGCGTTCAAACCTTGGTGTAGTTGTCGGTGCTGATGGTAAAGACGGACTTAACGGAGCAGACGGTAAGAATGGCATAGATGGCACTAACGGTGTTGATGGTAAGGACGGAAAAGACGGCATTAACGGTGTTGATGGCAAAGATGGAAAAGATGGTAAGGATGGTACTAACGGTGTTGATGGTAAGGACGGAAAAGACGGCATTAACGGTGTTGATGGCAAAGATGGAAAAGATGGTAAGGATGGTACTAACGGTATTGATGGTAAAAACGGTACAGATGGTATTAGCGTTATAAAGTCCGAAATCAACTCAAAGGGCGAATTAGTCTTAACTTATTCAGACAATGCAGTTGCTAATCTTGGCATTATAGTAGGTGCTGATGGCAAAGACGGTATCAATGGCGCTGATGGTAAAGATGGAGTTGACGGCATTAACGGTACTGATGGTAAAGACGGCGTCAGTGTAACTAATGCTGAAATCAATTCAAGCGGTGAGCTTGTACTTTCCTATTCGAACGGACAGCGTTCTAATCTTGGAAATGTAATAGGTGCAAACGGACTTGACGGCAAGGATGGAAAAGATGGCGTCAACGGAACTAACGGCACAGATGGCAAGGACGGTAAAGATGGCACAAACGGTATTGATGGTAAAGACGGTATAAGTGTTGTAAAATCGGAAATCAATTCAAAGGGCGAACTTGTTTTAACCTATTCAGATAATACTGTTTCTAACCTTGGTGTTGTAGTTGGTGCTGATGGCAAAAACGGTATCAATGGTGCTGATGGTAAAGACGGTAAAAATGGAATAGATGGTAAGGACGGCGCTAACGGTAAAAATGGTCTTAACGGAAAAGACGGCAAAGATGGTGCCAACGGTGCTGACGGTCAGGACGGAGTTGGTATTCAGAATATAATAATCAATTCAGATAATGAACTCGAAATTACTCTAACAAGCGGTACACAATTAAATCTCGGCAATATTAAGGGTGCGGACGGCAAGGATGGTACAAACGGTGTTGACGGTAAAAACGGTGCTGATGGCAAAGACGGTACTAACGGAACAAATGGCACAGATGGTAAAGATGGTAAAGATGGTATCGGAATTACTGAAACAACAATAAATTCTGTCGGTGAACTTGTTATTAAGTATTCAGACGGAACATCTACAAATCTTGGTACAGTTGTAGGAATTAACGGTCAGGACGGAAAAGACGGTCAAAACGGTACTGATGGTAAGAATGGTAAAGATGGTACTAACGGTAAGGATGGTATCGGTGTTACAAAATCAGAAATCAATTCTGACGGAGAATTAGTAATAACTTATTCTGATGGAACTTCTTCTAATCTTGGTGTTATAGTTGGTGCTAATGGCAAAGACGGTACTAACGGAACAAATGGCACAGATGGTAAAGATGGTAAAGATGGTATCGGAATTACTGAAACAACAATAAATTCTGTCGGTGAACTTGTTATTAAGTATTCAGACGGAACATCTACAAATCTTGGTACAGTTGTAGGAATTAACGGTCAGGACGGAAAAGACGGTCAAAACGGTACTGATGGTAAGAATGGTAAAGATGGTACTAACGGTAAGGATGGTATCGGTGTTACAAAATCAGAAATCAATTCTGACGGAGAATTAGTAATAACTTATTCTGATGGAACTTCTTCTAATCTTGGTGTTATAGTTGGTGCTAACGGTAAAGACGGTGTCAACGGTAAAGACGGAGTTGATGGTAAGGACGGAAAAGACGGTCAAAATGGTGCAGACGGCAAAGATGGAAAAGACGGCATTGGCATTTCTAATGTAGTTATAAATTCAGACGGTGAATTGGAACTTGCTTTCTCCGATTCATCAAGTATTAACCTCGGCTGTATTGTCGGAAAAGACGGCAAGGACGGTATTAACGGAACTGATGGCAAAGATGGTGCAAATGGCGCTGACGGTAAAGATGGAGAAGATGGTAAAGATGGTGCTAACGGTGTTGACGGTAAAGACGGTATCGGAATTGCCAATGTAACAATTACTGATGATGGTGTTTTGAATGTTGAACTTACAAACGGAACAACACTAAATCTCGGAAGTATCAAGGGCAAAGACGGTATTGGTATTTCAAAATCAGAAATCAATGCTGACGGAGAATTTGTACTTACATATACAAATGGTCAATCTACTAATCTCGGAAAAGTTGTAGGAGCAGACGGCATTAACGGTACAAATGGTGCAGATGGTAAGGATGGTATAAACGGCGCTGACGGTAAAGACGGCACAGGCATTGTCAATGTAACGATTTCTGCTGAAGGTGCTTTGAGCGTTGAATTATCCAACGGTACTGTACTTAACCTCGGTAACATTAAGGGTGCTGACGGCATAGGTATTTCTAAGTCAGAAATCAATTCAAACGGTGAGTTGCTATTGACTTATACAAGCGGAGAAACTGCAAATCTCGGTGTTGTCGTTGGTGCAAAAGGTGCTGACGGAAAAGACGGAATTGGTATTAAGACTGTTACTTTGTCAGCTGATGGTGAATTGAGTATTCTTCTCACCGATAACACAGTGTTAAACCTCGGTAATGTCAAAGGCGAAAAGGGTGACACAGGAGAAAAAGGTGAAAAAGGAGATAAAGGTGCTGACGGCAAAGATGGTGTTGATGGTAAAGATGGCAGAGGTATTGCCGATATGGCAATTATCAATGGAGAAATTGTTATAACTTATACTGACGGAACAAAATCGGTTATTGGAAAAAGTGATGATGTTATTTTAAATGAAAGTGATACACTTGAATTCACTCTTCTTTCTGACGGAACTTATGCCGTAACAGGATGTTTGGTTGATAATCCAACAGAAATCACAATACCATCAAAATTTAACGGTAAATTTGTTACCAAGATATATAGTAATGCATTTGAGAATATTATAACTTTGAAAACTGTTAATATTCCAAATAGTATTCTTAGTATCGGCACCCGTGCCTTTTATGGTTGCAACACTTTAAAAAATGTAAACATCAGCACTGACAGTGAATTGCAGGAAATAGCAGGCTATGCTTTTTATGGTTGTTCTGCATTAACAGATATTTACTTCCCAACTTATGTTGATTATATCGGAGCTTACGCATTTTATCAGTCGGGATTAACAACAGCCGTTTTTGAGTGTCCTACGAATTGGAATTTGTTTGGTAAATGGAATAATGGTTATCCTGCACATTTATCTCCAACAGATTCAGCAAATGCTGCAAAAGCTTTATCAACAAATTATACTTCTCACACATCATCGGATTTTTACAAAAATGCATGGATACGAAATGACTCATATTCTAACGGATCAATTGTTGGCACATATGAGCGTGAACTATAATAATAAAAAGTAAAAAAGAGAAATAAAAAATAATAAAACAGCCTGAGTAATTTGTGGTGACCCCCAAAAGTTAGATTTGAAAGCGTAGTGGCTTTTAGCTGCTAC